>OMGY01002380.1_pt1 | contig 14306 bp, 10 predicted proteins | sample 1674461 | NCBI WGS metagenome assembly OMGY01 (sample SAMN05578579, study PRJEB25193) | human gut metagenome | biome: Human Microbiome; feature: human-associated habitat; material: feces | host: Homo sapiens | place: USA:Birmingham
TATGGTATAATAGGCACGTTGTGCCTGCGAGCCGGGGCGGTATCGTCGGGTTTTATACAACATTTAATTAAGAATACTTACAATTTTAGAAGAAAAAGAACGAGGTGAGGTATGGAATATTTATCAGCTTTAAAAAAATCTGTTGTTGCCGGGTTGATGATCGGGATCGGCTGTACTGTTTTTTTGAATATGGACAATTCAATCGTGGCGTCATTTTTATTCGGATTAGGACTTTTTACGATTATCAATTTGGAATTGAATTTGTTTACCGGCAAGATCGGATATATCTGTAAAGAAAATTGTGCCGAGACATTGATTACTTTGGTCGGAAACGGAATCGGTGTTAATATTATGGCGTTTCTTATGAAACAAACCCGTGTCGGAGTAAGATTGGTTGAGAAGGCGGGCCCGATCGTAGAAACGAAATTGTCAGATACATATATTAGTTTGTTTTTGCTGGCTGTTTGTTGTGGAATGCTGATGTATATTGCCGTGGCAACATTTAAAAAACAGCCGAATATTTTAGGCACGATCGCAGTCTTTCTTTGCGTTTCGGTCTTTATTTTGGCAGGATTCGAGCACTGTATTGCAAATATGTTTTATTTTGGTCTTGTAAGTACACCGACAAAATATGCTGTTCCGCTTCTTATTATGATTCTCGGAAACAGTACGGGAGGTATTTTGCTGTGTAAGCTTACGCAGCATGTGCAGATTCAGAAAAACTCGGAAAATGCGTAATGCAGACAGTGATTTTCTTTGAGAATACATTTCCTGAAAAAAGGCGGATTTCAACCTGAACATACGATTTGTTCAGGTTGATTTTTTATATACGATACAATATAATGAAGCGGAGCAAAAGGAAAGGGGGTACGAAAATGTTAAAAGACAAAACAGTTTTGCTCGGAGTTACCGGAAGTATCGCTGCGTATATCTTGCCAGTGCGCTGAAAAAGCTTCATGCGGACGTACATGTGCTTATGACGAAAAATGCGGTTAATTTTATCAATCCGATCACGTTTGAAACGCTGACGGGAAATAAGTGTCTTGTAGACACGTTTGACCGTAATTTTGAGTATAGCGTGGAGCATGTGTCTCTGGCAAAGAAAGCGGATATCGTAATGATCGCACCGGCAAGCGCCAACGTGATCGGGAAAGTCGCCCACGGCATAGCGGACGATATGCTGACAACAACGGTTATGGCATGCAGATGTAAGAAATTTATCGCGCCTGCGATGAACACGAACATGTATGAAAATCCTATCGTGCAGGACAACTTAAAGATCTTGCAGGTATACGGATACGGTGTTGTAGATCCGGCAGTGGGATACCTTGCATGCGGAGATACCGGAGCCGGAAAGATGGTTGAGCCGGACGTTCTGCTCGATGTCATTTTGCAGGAAATCGCATATGAAAAAGATCTGGCAGGTTTGAAGATCCTTGTAACGGCAGGCCCGACACAGGAAGCGGTCGATCCGGTACGGTATATTACAAACCATTCTACCGGAAAGATGGGTTATGCTATTGCAAAAATCGCATCAAGGAGAGGCGCTGAGGTGACGCTCGTATCAGGGCCAACTGCCGAGGAAGAACCTGCATTTGTAAATGTTGTAAATGTATGTTCCGCAAAGGAGATGTTCGAGGCAGTTAAGGAACGGGCGCAGGAACAGGATATCATTATCAAAGCGGCAGCAGTGGCGGATTACAGACCGAAACACATAAGAGGCAGCAAGATGAAAAAGACAGAAGACGGATCGGATCTGACGCTTGAGCTGGAACGCACAGACGATATTTTGGCTTATCTCGGAGCACACAAAAAGCAGGGGCAGTTTTTATGCGGGTTTGCAATGGAAACGGAAGACTTGATTGCAAATGCAAAAAGAAAACTGGAAAAGAAGCGGCTTGACATGATCGCCGCAAACAGTCTTCGTGTGGAAGGCGCAGGATTCGGCGGAAATACAAATGTCGTAACGGTCATCACGAAAGAGAAGGAAGTTTCACTCGGAAAAATGACAAAAGAGGAGACAGCCGCAGAACTTTTGACGATGATTGCAGAAGCCAGAAAAGTCTGATAAGAAACAGACAAAAAGCAAATGTATTGTATCCCGAAAGGGAATGATAACAAGGAGGCAGACATGGAAAACAAAACAGTAACAGAAAACAGCACAGTATCATGTGCGGAAGAAATGAATACGGCAGAAGTATACGGCTCAGATCAGTATGCAGCGGATCTAAAGACCGCGAGCAAAGATCGGCAGACGTCGGGGAAACAGCGCTCGTCAAGTAAATTCAGTACAATGAGTATGGTTCAGGTGGCAATATTCGGAGCTGTCATATGTGTGATGGCTTTTACCCCTTTCCTCGGATATATCCCGCTTGGATTTACCCGTGCGACGATCATACATATCCCGGTTATTATCGCTTCGCTTTTGATGGGACCGAAAAAAGGCGGAGCTTTAGGATTCCTTTTTGGATTGACAAGTTTTATTAACAATACGATGAATCCGACACCGACATCGTTTGTATTTACTCCGTTTTACAGTATTACAGGCGTAAGCGGCGGATGGGGAAGTGTGATTATCTGTTTTCTTCCCCGCATACTTGTGGGAATTATACCGTATTATGTATATAAGCTTATCATTCGTTTTTCAAATGAAAAAACAAAAAAGACCGGTGTGTCAAGCATTGGACTTGTGACTGCAGGCGTGGCGGGCGCAATGACAAATACGCTGCTTGTTATGAATCTGATTTTTCTGTTTTTCAGGGAAGCATATGCATCGGCAAATAATGTGGCGGTATCGGGCGTATACACATTTATTCTTTCTATTATCGGGATAAACGGCGTTCCGGAAGCAATCGTGGCAGGTGTGCTGACTTTATGTATCGGAAGAGCGCTTTTGAAAAAGAATGTAAGAGAAAGGCTTGGTTTTAGAAATGATATTGGCTATTAATATCGGAAATACAAACACCGTGCTCGGCTGCATTGACGGCTCAAAATGCGTGTTCGTAGAACGGATTTCAACTGTTAAGACAAAGACGGAACTGGAGTATGCGATCGATATTAAAAACGTACTCGACATCTACCATATTAAAAAGGCAGATTTAGAAGGCGGTATCATTTCGTCGGTTGTTCCGCAGATTACGATGGTTGTAAAAGCTGCGGTTGAAAAGATTTTAAAAAAGGAAGTCCTTATCGTAGGCGCGGGGATCAAGACCGGATTAAATATCAGGATCGACAATCCGGCGCAGCTTGGCAGCGACCTTGTTGTCGGAGCGGTGGCAGGGATTGCGGAATATCCGACGCCTCTTCTTATTTTTGATATGGGTACGGCAAACACGGTTTGTGTTATAGATAAAAACCGAAACTATATCGGCGGCATGATTTATCCGGGGATCGGAGTTTCTCTTGATTCCCTTACAGCCAATGCGTCTCAGCTTGGCGGGATCAGTCTGGAAGAACCGGGGCATATTATAGGAAAAAATACGGTGGACTGTATGAAAAGCGGTATCGTTTACAGCAGCGCTGCGGCGATCGACGGGTTGATCGATCGACTGTCAGAAGAAGTGGACGGCGATGTAACGGTAGTTGCGACAGGGGGAGTGGCGGAAAAAATCATTCCTCATTGCAGAAGAAAGATTATTCGAGACGATGATCTTGTTTTGAAAGGACTGGAAATCACCTATCGGAAGAACTGCAGGTGACAGATCGGAGAAAATCGACCTGTGTATAAGGTAAATATAACGTAAAAAGAGAAAAGGATAGACGCGGTATAGACTATATATACAAAAAATGGCTGCGGCTATCCTTGAATTTATGTGTAAAAAAGCGAAAATATAAAAAACTTACTATTTTAAATCATAAAAATATAACAAAATATAATAAAAGTGTGATATGATAAACAGTACAACGTAGCATCGGAGTATTCGGCTTAATTTATTTATGGCTGTACTTCTGTGCGAATTTAAAGGAGGAAAAAGATGAAAAGGAAGCTTTCAAAAGCAGGCGGGAAAGCGTTATCTGTCGCACTTGCGATGGCGACTGTTGTATCGGCAGCTCCTTTCTCTGTAGCGGCCGAGGATAACGTTGCTTTGGCACAGACACAGGAAACGGAGGGAAATGCTTTGCGTTTGTGGTATGATGAAGAGGCGCCCAATTCGTATACGGGGTGGGAGCAGTGGGCTCTTCCGCTTGGAAACAGCGCGATTGGAGCCAGTGTGTTTGGCGGTGTTCAGACAGAGCGAATTCAGTTGAATGAAAAGTCGCTTTGGTCCGGCGGTCCTTCAGACAGCCGACCGGAATATAACGGCGGTAATATTGAATCAAAAGGTCAGAACGGCAAGGTTATGGCACAACTGAAAGAGAAACTGAAAAGCGGACAAGGGTTTGACAGTAATCTTGCAGGACAGCTTATTGGAGTCAGTGATGACGCCGGAGTACAGGGATACGGATATTATTTAAGTTATGGCAATATGTATCTGGATTTTAAAAATGTTACAAAGAATAACGTTTCGGGATATTCGCGCGATCTGGATCTTCGCACGGCGGTAGCCGGAGTGAATTATGATCTCAACGGAGCGCACTATACAAGAGAAAACTTCGTAAGCTATCCTGACAACGTTCTTGTAACACGTCTGACTGCAACAGACGGCGGAACGCTTGATTTTGACGTTCGTGTAGAACCGGATGAGGAAAAAGGCGGAAGTCAAAACAAACCGGAAGCAGATTCTTACGCGAGAACATTTGACAAAAAAGTATCCGACAATGCAATCGCGATCGACGGACAGCTTACAGATAACCAGTTGAAGTTCAGTTCTTATACGAAGGTAATCAAAGATGACGGAACGGCGGGGCAGATCAAAGACGACTCGAAAAACGGTAAGATCACGGTAAGCGGCGCGAAAGCGATTACGATCATTACTTCCATCGGAACGGATTATAAAAACGATTATCCGAAATACCGTACAGGCGAGACAAAAGAACAGCTCGCTGCTTTGGTAAAAGGATATGTATCCGGAGCTGAGGCGAAAGTAAAAGCCGGCGGATATGAGACGTTAAAAGAAGATCATGTAAATGATTACGATCATATTTTCGGAAGATTAGATCTTAACATCGGACAGGCAGTGTCTGACAAGACAACGGATAAGCTGTTGGAGGCATATAAAAAAGGAACGGCTTCCGAAACAGAAAAACGTTATCTGGAATTGATGCTCTTCCAGTACGGACGTTATCTGACGATGGGATCATCGAGAGAGACTCCTGTGAACGAAGACGGAACGAAGAATGAAAGAAGAGCAACTCTTCCGTCGAACTTGCAGGGAATCTGGGTCGGAGCGAATAACTCCGCATGGCATTCGGACTATCATATGAATGTCAATCTGCAGATGAACTACTGGCCGACATATACGACGAATATGGCGGAATGCGCAGAACCGCTGATCGACTATGTAGATTCGCTCAGAGAGCCGGGACGTATTACGGCGAAGATTTACGCAGGAGTTGAAAGTACGGAAGCAAATCCTGAAAACGGATTTATGGCGCATACACAGAACAACCCGTACGGATGGACGAACCCGGGCTGGGTATTCGACTGGGGATGGTCTCCGGCAGGCGTTCCGTGGATTCTTCAGAACTGTTGGGAATATTATGAGTTTACGGGAGATACAGAGTACATGCAGACTCATATTTACCCGATGATGAAAGAAGAAGCGACGCTGTACGATCAGATGCTGATGAGAGATTCAGAAGGTAAGCTTGTGTCTGTTCCGAGTTATTCACCGGAGCACGGACCGAGAACTGCAGGTAATACATATGAGCATTCGTTGATCTGGCAGTTATATGAAGATACGATCACAGCGGCAGAGACTTTGGGAGTTGACGAAGCGAAAGTCGCACAGTGGAAACAGAATCAGGCTGACTTAAAAGGACCGATTGAGATCGGTGACAGCGGACAGATCAAAGAGTGGTATAACGAGACAACATTAAATACAGATGAGAATGGTCAGAAGATGGGAGAAGGATATGGTCATCGTCATATTTCCCATATGCTCGGATTATATCCGGGAGACTTGATCGCTCAGAATGACGAGTGGCTGGCGGCAGCGAAAGTATCGATGCAGAACAGAACAGATGTGACGACAGGATGGGCGATGGCTCAGCGTGTCGCAACATGGGCGAGACTTGCAGAGGGCGATAAGGCTTATGATGTATTGTCTAAGATGATCACAAACAATAAGATTATGACAAACCTGTGGGATACACATGCTCCGTTCCAGATCGACGGAAACTTCGGTTACACAGCGGCAGTTGCGGAAATGCTTGTTCAGAGCAACATGGGTCACATCGACCTGATGCCTGCAGTTCCGAAAGCATGGGGAACAGGTAATGTGAAAGGTCTGCTTGCCCGCGGTAATTTTGCGGTTGATATGGCATGGGCAGACAACAAACTGACAGAAGCTTCGATCCACTCTAATAACGGCGGAGAAGCGGTTGTTCAGTACGCAAATCTTTCACTTGCAACTGTAAAAGACAGTGACGGAAACCTCGTTGAGATCACACCGGTGACTTCAGATCGTATTTCCTTCAATACAGAAGCAGGAAAGACATATACGATCACTGCTATCCCTGATAATACATTAGCTGCAGCTCCTACAGGTCTTAAGGTAACGAAGATCAAAGACGGAGAGACAGTTCTTACATGGGATGCGGTCAAAGCCAGAACAGAAGTATCTTATAATGTATACCGTCAGATTGAAGGCGGCGAGTGGGTACAGGTTCAGACAGAACTGAAAGCGACAGAATGGACAGACACAGACGCTTGGGATGTGCTCGGAACATTGAAGTACAAAGTTACGGCTGTGATCGACGGAAAAGAAAGCGAGTTCAGTTCGGAAGCAACGGTAGATGACTGCCGTAACATGATCGGCATGATCGACGATCAGGACGAACGTATCAAATATACAGGAAGCTGGGGCAACTGGATCAGCCAGGAAGGAAACTACGGCGGTTCAGTGAAATACTTAGAAGACCCGACAGGAACAGAGACAGCGGAACTTACATTCTGCGGAACGGGTATCGAAGTATTCTCCTGTACACAAAACGACAGAGGTAAAGTTGAAATCTCTATCGACGGAGAAGTATGGGCAACAGCAGATACTTATTCGGCAACTCAAAAAAGACAGGCAAAAATATTCTCTACAGAAGAGCATAAAGATAAGACGCTTGAATACGGAATCCATACGGTTAAAGTTCGGGCGATGGGCGAGAAAAATGCATCTGCAAGCAGAGATAAAGTAGAGCTTGACGCGTTTAATGTATTGAATACAGAAGCGGCGCGGGTTGAAAAAGTAGAGGTAACGTCTGCAAGCGGAATGACGACGGTGAGCAAAGCCGGATCGACGCTTCAGATGAAAGCGGCAGTAACTCCTGCAGAGGCGATCAATAAAGGTGTTACGTGGTCTGTTACAACAAAATCAGGCAGCGCGGCAGCTACGATCGATGAAAACGGTCTTCTGTCAGCAGGAACAGCAAACGGTGTTGTGACAGTAAAAGCGACATCGAAAGAAAATGCCGAAATCTCAGGCACATGCGAGATTACAGTTGCAATCCCGGATGTGACAGCGCAGTCAGAGATCATCGAGGACTGCTCGGATGATAAGAACTCCAAGAATCCGAAGATCACATGGAGTGAAACAGGCTGGAGTAATCCGTACACAGGAGAAGCTGATAAGCATCACGGCGGAACTAAGACGGAGACAAGTACAGAAGGAGCATGGTTCAGCTATACATTTACAGGAACAGGCATTAAGTTCTATGCTCAGAAAAATAATACGCAAGGCAAATTTACTGTAGAACTGGACGGAAAGGCAGAAAGCGACGCAGTTCTTTGGGAAGAAAAATCCGGCGGATCACCGCAGCAGTGCGTATTTGAAAAGACAGATCTGGAAAATACAGAACATACAATCAAGTTTACAGCGGCAACAGATCATGGAAACATTAACGTAAACATTGATTATCTTGAAGTATTCACTCCGGCAGCGGCTTCTGTTGATAAATCGGCGCTTCAGGCTGCGATTGAAAAATACAGCGGTTTGAATAAAGACGATTACGCAGAAAATCTGTGGAACGAGTTTAAGACAGCATACGACAATGCCGTTAAGGGAATGAATGACGACAAGACGACAAAAGAGCAGGCTGATAAGCTTGCAGCAGACTTGAACGCAGCAGGTGCAAAACTTGAAGCGGCAGAAATTCCGGCTCCGACGATTCCGGAAGATGCAAAAGCAACTGTAATGGGAGTTACAAGTACAGAAGCAACTGTTTCATGGACGAAACTTCCAAGGGCAGAGTCTTATAAAGTATATGCTGTAGAACATGAAGGAACAGCAAAAGCGCTGAAAGCAATTACAGATACTGTTCCGGATAATGCAGGAGAACCTGTGACAACAACAGAGACAACGGTGCGGTTTACGAATCTGAAACCGGGTACATCTTATGTATTTATGATCGTAGGAGTAAACCATAATAAAGTAGAGTCGGAAAAAGCTCTTTGCAGCGAGCCGTTCACGACAGTGGCGGCGGCAGATGAAAAAGCTCCGGCACAGGTAAGTGGAATCAGCGTAGTAAAAGAAGGTGAAAAAGATGTGAAGATCACATGGGCTCCGTCAGAAGATCCGGAAGGAAGCGAAGTTACATATATTGTATATGTAGACGGCGTGATCGTATCTGAAAGCGATAAGACAGAATATACATTGAAAAACGCGGATGAAAGCAAAGGCTACAGTATCCGTATCGTAGCTGTAGATGCATCAGGAAACAAAGCTGTACCTGCAGTAATTAACCTGACGGTAGACGACTGGAATGCAAAGACAGTTGTAGGCGTAGAGAAACCTGCCGATCTTAAAGTGAAGAAAGGAACTGCTGCTGATAAACTGGATCTTCCAAAAACAGTAAATGTTACACTGGAAGGCGGTCGTGTTGCAGATGTACTTGAAGTAAAATGGACGACAGATAATTACAAAGCAGATCAGATCGGAACACAGACGCTGTCAGGAGAACTTCAGAAGAAGAAAGGCGTTAAGATTCCTGATAAGTTTAAGACAGTAACGATCAATGTAATTGTAGAAGAGAGCGAAGTAAATCCGCCGCAGCCGGAAGACAAAGTAGTTACAAAAGTAGAAGAACTTACTGATCTTACGGTTGAGTTCGGAACTTCAGTTGAGAAACTTGCTCTTCCGACAGAAGTAAAAGTAACATTAGATAACGAGACAGAAGACAAACTGTCAGTAGAGTGGAACACAGATGCGTATAAAGCAGACGAAGCGGGAACGTACGAACTGACAGGAACACTTCAGGCAAAAGAAGGAATTAAACTTCCTGACAACTTCAAGACAGTAACGATCAACGTAACTGTAGAAGAAAAAGGCGGAGAAGTAGACCCGCCGCAGCCGGAAGACAAAGTGGTTATAGCAGTAGAAAAACTTGCTGACCTTACTGTGAAATTCGGAACTCCGGCAGAGAAACTTGCCCTTCCGAAAGAAGTGAAAGTGACACTTGATAACAAGGCGAAAGATAAACTGTCAATCGTATGGAACACAGATGTGTATAAAGCAGACAAAGCAGGAACATATAAACTGACAGGAACACTTCAGACAAAAGAAGGAATCACAATTCCGGAAGAATTCAGGAAAGTAACGGTCAACGTGACTGTTGAAGAGAAAGGAAAAGTTCCTCCGACATCCGGCAAAGAGGAAGGAAAGAACAATTCCGGTGCGGTACAGACAGGCGACGATAAGAACGTATGGCTTCCGATCGCGGGTCTTGTGGCTGCAATCGCCGTTGTGGCGGCAGTTCTTATTATCAAAAATAAAAAGAAAAAATAAGAACAAAAATAAGAATAAAGTTTTCATAATATAATATTGTGAGGCGATATAAAAGAACCGATTCTCTTTTGGGAATCGGTTCTTTTGAAGTTGTAAAAAGAGAGTAAAGAGAAAAATTGGAAAACAGGAGAAAAAACTTGACAAATATTGTATAGAATATTAACATGAACAATGTTCATATTAAAAAAACTGAAAAGGGAAAGCGGGAAAGGAGAATAGAATAAAGAGGACGGTGATAAGAGTTGAGCAGAGCGGTTACGTCGGAAGAAGAAATATTGAAAGTAAGCTGTGGGATTGTGGCAAAAAAAGGAATTGCCGCAGTAAATATGAGAACCGTTGCATCTGAATGCGGAATTGCACTAGGTTCTTTGTATAATTATTTTTCTTCAAAATCAGAACTTTTGTCTGCTACAATAGAGGCAGTGTGGAAAGATATATTTCAAATGGGAAAAACTTTAGAAAAATGCGAGAATATTGTGGAATACTTAAACCTGTTGTTTGAAGGTGTTGAAAATAGCCGAAGCCGTTATCCGAAATTTTTTTCCATGCATGCATTGGGGTTTACGGCAGGAGAAAGACAAGAAGGAAAAAAGGCGATGGAAGTATATTTTCTGAGGTTAAAAAATCAAATGGCACATTTTTTGGAAAATGATGAAAAAATACGTCAAGGGATATTTACAGAAAATCTGACTGCCGAAATTTTTACGGACTATATATTTACCTTGTTTTTATCAATATTACTGGAAAAACAAAATGAAAAAGAGTCCTTTTTGGAATTTGTAAAAAATTATTTGTATTAAGAGAAAGAGTTGATGTGGAACGGAGATGGGTTATGAAGATAAAGAAACAGAATCTTTTGCTTTTGGCAAGTCTTGTCTGGATGATCGCAGGATTTAACGTTTTGAGGATCGGGATTGAAACTTATGCTGAATATCAGACTGTAATAAATTATATCGTGACAATTATCGTGTTTCTTCTCTTTTGGTTCATGGTATTTTATAAGTTGACAAATAAACATACAATAAGAATTCAAGGATATGAAGAAGAAAAGCAACTGTTTTATAAATTTTTTGATTTGAAATCATTTTTAATTATGGCGTTTATGATAAGTTTCGGGATTATTATTCGTTCATTCCATTTACTGCCGGAGCGGTTTATAGCTGTATTTTACACAGGATTGGGAGCGGCACTTTTCATGGCAGGCGTTTTATTTGGAAGAAATTATATACAGGCTTACAGGAAGAAAGCATAAGTAAACGAAAAAGCATAGAGAAAGTATAGAGGAAGTATAGAGAAAGTATAGATGCATAAAAGATGAGGAGTAAAAACTAAGGAGAAGATACATATGAAAAGAATTATAAATACAGCGATTGTTTATTTTATATTTGCAATGGCGGGAGGCGTATTTTATCGGGAATTTACAAAATGGAACGGATATACAGAGCCGACTACATTAGGAGTGCTGCATGTTCATCTGTTGGTGATGGGAACATTGTTATTTCTTATAACGGCTCTTTTCGCAAAAGTAACAATGTTGGCGGAAAATCTTTTGTTTAAGAAATTTTTTGTTCTCTATAATATCGCATTGCCTGCCATGGTGGTGATGATGCTTATTCGCGGAATTGTGCAGGTTCTCGGAATAGAGCTTGGAAAAATGGGGAATGGGATGCTGTCCGGTCTGGCAGGATTGTCTCATATCGGAATGATGATTGCATTTTTCTTACTGCTGTTTGCGATAAAAAGGGAATTGATACGAAAACAATAGGAATAATGATTTTTAGAGTTATAGTGAATTGTCTAAGAACTATCCACAGACGAGATGAACAGTTCTATAAACAGCGAAAACCCGCTAACCTTCCGGCTAACGGGTTTCGTTGTTTTTATAGTTATCTAAAGGAATGAGAGTAAAGTGCGACATCCCGGTTATCCGGGATGTCTTTACTTTATGAGGGGGGAGATAGTTGTTTTATCAACTATCTGTTGAACAGTATATCTTCAAAATGTGTCTAAAGTATGTTTAATGTCTAAAAGAAAACGAAAAAAAGTTATGAAATTCTTAAATTTAGATAGTTAAAGAAACCGCGCTTTATTGAAAAGAAAAGATAAAAAAATCTATCGGTACTGAAAGTTATTGAGAAATTAGAAGTGTATTTCCCGCATAAATTAAGTTGGGATCAGAAATACCGTTCAAGGCAGAAAGAGAAGCGACGGTCGTTCCGAATCTTTCGGCAATTTCGCTTAATGTGTCTCCCGGCTGAATGGTGTAATAAACCGAAGCAGAATTCCCGCCTTGTGGAATGCGGAGTGTATTTCCGGCGTAAATAAGATTGGGATCGGAAATACCGTTCAGAGCGGAAAGAGAAGAGACGGTTGTTCCGAATCTTTCGGCAATTTCACTTAATGTATCACCGGGTTGAATCGTATAAGTGATATATGTCGGAGCGGAGGGAGGAGCGGGCGGCGGAGCAGTTTCAGACAGGTGATTAAGTCCTGCCCGGCGGATGATGCCGGGATAATCGATGTAGCCGATATCAAGGTCTACATTTCCGCCGATACCGGGAACACTTCCTTCGTTTGTATACTGCCACATACCGCAGTCTGTTCCGTCGAAGGAAGACGCATAGCGGGCGTACCAGAATGCATATCGTTTTGCAAGATCATTTCCGAGATAATTGTCTAAAAAACTGCGGTTTGTGTAAAACATCGCATAGTAGCCCCCTGCTTCAATACGATTGCAGAAAGAAGAAACGAGTTGTTTTGCAAGAGCCGGAGTGATAGTGACACCTTCTCCGAGAGCATAAGCGGCGGACGCCTGTTCAATATCATAGCAGACAGGATAATCAATTCTATAATTACGAATGGTGCGCAGACAGCCGTCGGCTTCCTGAATAGCCGTTTCAGGACTGACAGCATAGCAGAACCAGTAAACTCCGATCGGAAGACCGATTCTGTTGCATTCAGAAGCATTTCTCTGAAATTGTTTGTCAATCGTATTGAATCCATAACCTGCACGAATCATAGCAAACTGATAGCCTGCGTTTTTAACCCGTTCCCAGTTGATTTCTCCTTGAAATTCGCTGACATCAAGTCCTTTTATATTCATAATGCCTCCATAAATAATATATTGATGTAAATATTTTAGTTTCTTTTGTGAAAAACAAATTAAATACTGAAAAAGCAAGCGCGTATAGAGGGGCATTACGGCTCGTTTTTTCTATGATTATTGTATGTATTGCCGAAGAAAATGTGTGTGCGCCCCCTGATTTTTGCAATAAAATGTATAAAATAGATAAATAAAAGAAGCAGAGGTAAATATTCATTTATATGTAGGTTTGTCAAACATATGTTACACCCCAATCAATAAATTCTTTTAGAACCGTCTGTGGTGATTTCCATCCAAGCGGTCTCATGGGGAACTGGTTGTAATCCCGATGATTGTACACTTTAAGCTGCCGGCTAAAGTCCTCGAAAGAATAAAAGGTATGGGTGGCATAGAAGCGTTCATTATCTTTTCGGTGGCTTCTCTCTACCTTTCCATTATGGCGAGGGGTAAATGGACGGATCTTTTTGTGGTGGATCCCGTACTGTTTCAGCCTGGCTTCAAAAAGTGTAAGATCATCTTCCTTTTTCGCTCCGGAAAAGCGCTTGGTAAATTCCAGGCCGTTGTCCGTCTGGACACATTCGATCGGCAGAGGAAAGGCTTTGATCAGATGTTCCAGAAATACCGCAGAGGAGTACGTGTTATGCTCCTCAAAGGCTTCTACAAAACGCCAGCGGGAGTATTCATCGATAGCGGTGTACTGGAAAAATTTCTGCCCTTTTGCCTGATTTACAAGGCAAGCGGAGGGAACAAATTTTACATCGATCTGGAAGCGTTGTCCCGGATAGCGCATTTGCTCATAGGGCTTTGGAACATATTTCGGGTTAGTCGGTTTCTCCGCCATCATGCCTTGTTTGCGAAGGAAACGATAAAGCCCGGGAATGGAACGTTTATAGCCTCTTTGCATGAGTTTCACCCAGAAGACAATCAAACCGGCATGAGGATTTCTGCGTCGCATATCGTAAATGAGTTTGATCTCATCGGGGGTATGTTGGTTCGGGTGGTGGTGAGGTCTTCGGGAGCGGTTACGCAGGGAATCCCAGGAACCATCATACCGACGCATCCAGCGGTAAATATACTGCCGGTTGGTCTTATATTTGATGGCCGCCTTGGTCACACCATTTTTCTGAGCGAAGCGAATTAGGGATAGACGATACCTCATATCTTGTGTTATAGTAGCCATAGCAGAGAGCTCCTTTCGGTTTGTTTTTTTGTGGTGATTAAACTATAACACAAAGGAGGCATCTCTGCTTTTTAAATATTCAGTTGTAACACATGTATTGTAATCCTACAAGACTTGCCTATCCTGAAAAAGAAAGTCTGTAGACATC
>OMGY01002390.1_pt1 | contig 14267 bp, 13 predicted proteins | sample 1674461 | NCBI WGS metagenome assembly OMGY01 (sample SAMN05578579, study PRJEB25193) | human gut metagenome | biome: Human Microbiome; feature: human-associated habitat; material: feces | host: Homo sapiens | place: USA:Birmingham
CATTCAAAAAAGACTGTAGGTAAGTTTGTATTTACACAAAACTACCTACAGTCCCAAAAATATACACTTCTACTTATTAAGCAAATTTTGTTCATAATTTTAATATATTACGAACAATTTATAGTAAATTATAGAAACAACCACATCTTAGAATTCAATGTATTGAAAAGCCTAAGGTATGGTTATTTTTATGATATAGTTATCACGAAGATAGATAACATAAACTAAGAATAAAATATTAATATTTATTATAAATTTTTTACAAACTCAACAATATCCTCACAAAAACTAGAAATAGCATTTACTTTTACAGGTTCTAACTGTATATCTGTGCTTTCTTCTTCAATATTAGCTCCTGTTATAAAATTTTCATCTGCAAAATATATTGTTGGTATACCTAGCTTAGAAAACGATAAATCATCAGACATTCCACCTAGTTCTCTATTAACATTATATTTTTCATTAAATTGATTATTAAATGCATCACTTAAAGTGTTATTATCTTCTTGCATTAAAATAATTTCTATTGGTCCAACTGTTTTTAATTCTGGATATTCAAAACCTTCATATCCTATCATATCTATATTTATAGCTCCTATTATATTATCTCTTTCTGTATTACTTAATTGACTAAGATAATATCTAGAACCTGATTTAAAATATTCTTCAGCGCTAAAAATAGCATATACTATATTAATTTCATCATTCTTATAATTTTGGAGATTTCTAGCAATCTCTACAACAGCACTTACGCCTGTAGCATTATCATACACGCCTGTAGTACCACTTGTAGTATCATAATGAGCAGATAAATAAAGTGTTTTTTTACTTACATCAAAATTCTTAGATTTAACAATTATATTTCTTGCAGTGCCCATTGAACTTGTACTATTTGTAGGGTTTAAATTAAAAAAAGTATTCACATCATTAGAATGAATATACTCTCTAACATTATCACCCATATCAAATACCTCAAAATCTTGAAAATCCACATCATACCCATATGATTCTAATTTTGATTTTAGTTTATCTGCCGAAATTTTCTCTCCTTCTGTTCCAAATTTTCTAACTTGAAGAGCGAAGTCTTCTATAGTGCTTAAAATTTCTTCTTCCTCCACCATAATTTGAGTTTCAACTTTTTCATCCTTACTCTTTATTTCCTCTTTTAATATTGGCTTATCTTTTAAAGTAGAACAACCATTCAAGCTAAAAGATATTAATATCAAACTAAAAAATAAAGATAGTTTCATAAAAGTTTTCTTAGACACGAAAACACCTCCTAAAAGAGTTATATTCAAAAAATAAAAAAATAATGCATTTTTAATTGATTTTTTTAATAATTTGTATAAGTTATAATACATCAAATAAAAATACATCATTGTGTTTTCAGACAGAGCATTTTTAGGTATTAAATATATATCTTATGTTAAGATAGATGATAAAATTATTTTTTACAGATATGCTTTGTATAAATGGATTGAATCAACGAAAGTAAATGTAACTAAAAATTAATAAGTTATATATATAATATAATTAAAGTTTACAATTTTAATATAATGCGAACTAAACCAATAGTTGTATTTGCTTTTCATACAGCTATTGGTTTTTTACTATTTAAAATTTATCTAATTTCAACATTGTGTTAAAACATAGCCTATGTTTTAAGTTTGTTTTAAATTAGCTCTGTTTTAAATCAATGTTGAAAATGATATAATAAAAAATAAATACGCAATTGTTATATATTACGAAATAAACATTTAGTAAATTAAGGAGGGTCTTATATTGATTTATAATTTAATAAATGCATTGTATTATAGTTTTATTTTTTACATTGCGTATAGTGTTTTGTATAGAGTAATTGAAATTAAAAAATATGTAAAAAAATCAAATCAAGATGGTACATATAATGAATCATATAAAATAATGTATAGCAAACATTTAAAATCTAACTGTATAGTAACTTCTACAATAATGGGGATTTTTAATTTTGCAGATAACTACACGAACACAATATTTTCTATGGCTATAAGTATTGTTATTTGGCTATGCTTAAGCTATATTTTTAAAAAATATTATCCAAAGCCTGAAGAAAATTTATAAAAATTACTATTTATAAGTTTAACATAGCCAATATATAAAGCTAACTATATATAGACTATAGGGAAAAAGAAAAAATAAATAAAAATAAAAAACTATGTTACAACTGAAAAATGATTCAGATATAAATACTATAAGAGATAAGTATATTGAACTAGGTTAAAATAAGATATTTTACTTGAAATTAATGAAACAATTTTGTAATTGGAAAACAATTGGTATCTTATGTATAATGTAATCAAAGTTCGTAATTTTAATATAATGCGAATAAAAAAGTAGAAGTTATACCAAGTGGTATAACTCCTACTTTTTTGTTATTAAAATTCTTTCTAATATCAACACTGTATTAAAACATAGCCTTTAAATTAAAACATTTTTAGAAATTCATATTTATAAGAATATGCTATGTTATCTTTCTTTGTGCTTAAACTATGTATATCAAAATAGTTGTATAATTTTATATAATCACTAAAACATCTATATTTAGTTAAAATTTGTTTAATCCTAATTTCTGATATAATTATTATGATATTAATAAGAGATATGGGGGATAAAAATGGAGATTAGAAAGATACAAATGGAAGATGCTAATAATTATTTAGATATGCTTTTGAATTTAGATAATGAGACTAAATTTATGATGTTTGAACCATGGGAACGCCCTACTGATATTAATATAATAAAAAATATAATTGAAAAAAGTATTAATGGTGATAATTTAATTTTAGTAGCTAAAGATGAAGAAAATATAGTTGGTTTTCTTTCCGCCCAAAAAGGAGAATATAAAAGAATTAAACATACTGAGTAAATTATTTTCTGAATTAGATACATGGGCTATAGAAAATAAGATTACTAGGCTTGAACTTAGTGTAATTTGTTCTAATACTATAGCAAAACATCTTTATGAAAAAAATGGATTTAAAGTAGAAGGTATTAAGAAAAATACAATGATTATAGATAGTAAATATGTAGATGAATTTTTTATGGCAAAAATATATAATAGTTAAATTATCAAAAATTCGCTTCGCTTGAGCGACGTGTCGGCGAAACATTTCAAAATATCATTTTTTACTTTTATAAAGTTGATGATGATAAAGTACCCTACGTCTGTTTTTAAGACGTAGGGTTATTTAGTATTATACTCTACCTTATTTAATCTGTTATTTTCCTTTATTACTAAATAATTCCCAAGCTATTTTTTATATTAGGCAAATCTTTTAAAAATACAGAATAAAAATCCTCATCTTCTTTTATCTTAATACGGTAACATCCATCTAATAAAATTTTATTAATTGCCTTTATTTCTTCTTCATCTCTTACAAACTTTAAACGGAAAGTTAGTGCCTTAATAAACTTATACCATTCTAAGATAAATCTTTTATTTTCATCATAGTTTTCAATTCCTATCCAACTTTTTACCTTAACATCTTTTAAATCTTCTTTAGGACAGTTTCCTACCTGTAAAAAGTATTTAAAATCATCATCTTGGTATGCTCTTCCAAGAGGGAATAAACGACAAATGTTTGGACGTTTAGAATGAATCATACATCTATTTTCTTTATTTAAAAAGCTACATCTTTTATCTTTATCTTGCATTTTTAAGTATGGTAATAATATTTTATTATTTTGTCTTAATTCAATCTTATCTCCTAGTAATTCATCAAATTCAACACCTAAGTAATTTACCATTTCATATATATCAAAAGGTGTAAGGACTACTAGTTCACCAACATCATGACAGCAATCGCTACATCCATCACATCCACATGTGTCTGCTTTTACTATATCTTCAATATCATATAATTTTCCATCTGATATTTCATCTAGTATGTTTATAGATTTCATTATTTTATCCTCATTTCTTATTTAGGTTTTATAAAATATCCAATAAAATATTATCATACTAAAAATTTTATTACAACTTATCATATTTATAGTTTATTTAAATAATGTTAAATCCTTTTAAATTTCTTATAATATGTATTTATATCTTCATTTATTAAATCATAAAAATAAGGTTAACTTAATATAATTATGTTAACCTTATTCTTATGAGTTTTGAGCAAGGATATATCGCTTATGAAATGTTTCGCCGACACGTCGCTTGAGCAAAGCAAAATTTTTATATTAATATCTATTACTAAGTATAAACTATTTATGTAGTATATGTGAATTTATACCATATTGATTAAAATAATCAACTAATAAGTTACCATTTATAAGACTTATATTATTATCTGATGCAAACTTTTCACAATTACTACTAAAATTACTTGTAGAAATAAATATACCCTTCATAGCATCAGAATTTCTAAGTACAGATTCAAACTCCCTAAGCTTTGGTATATCTATATTATTTTTATATCTTTTAACCTGTGCTATAACCTTACCACCAACTATAGGGTCATCATGGTTTAATATACAGTCTATACCACCATCATTAGTTTTATTAGTCTGTAATACATCATATCCCATATTTCTAAATAATGTAGATACTAAATCCTCAAGTATAAATGGATCAACATCTAATAAATTTATACTATCATTATTTTCAACTGACTTATTTAAATAATCACATTTACATATAGGGGTAATGCTATTTAAACATAACTTTGAGTTTATATCTATTCTTCCTTGCATAGTTTCTTTTAAGCACGTTAGCTTGTCTATTCTATTCATATCTATACTATTAAAAGTATTTTTATCTACCATAGCCGATATTATATATGGGCTTATATCTTGTCCTGTAGCTAAGTCTATATCATTTATATATCCATTAAATACAACAGTATCTATGTTATTATATATATCTTTATCGAATATATTTTTTATGACATTAAGTGCTACAGAATATATTGTTTGATTATATATATTATTTTTATCTTTTTCATTAATTGGTATAGGTTTTATACTATCTATTGTTTTTTTATATTCATATCTTATTGTTCCTGGAACTATTTTTCTATCTGGAAGTAAATAATCTATTACTAACTTTTTAGAGTCTTTACAATATCCTGTATTTATACACCTTTTAAATTCAAATGGATATTGTACTTGTTTTAATATTTCTGCTTTATAATTACTTACAAGTGTTGCATCTTGATTTTTGTAAAGTTCTTTTTTAGTTTTTATAATTTCTTCTACTTGAAGATTATGTGCTTTAATTTTATTTTTTCTGTTATTTTCATTTTCTTCATATAATTTATATTCTTTTTCGTATTTTTCATTTTCTTGTTGTATATATAAGTTGTATTTTTGTTTTGATTTTTTAGATATTTTTTCAAGTAAAGTTGGTTTTCTTAAACTTAATTCTATTGGCTTTGTATATGGTACTAAAAACTCTTTTGGAACATCTTGTATGTCTCTTTTTATAAATTCTTCTATTGATATTACATTTGGATTTATATTTATTATATTATTTAAGCTTTCTATATAAACTTCTATATCATTAGTTAAATCTGATGCTTCTTTATATTTATTTTCTAAGTATTCTTCTCTTATTTTTCTTTGTTCATCTCTTATGCTTTGTTTTTTTATTAAATCCTTTGCAACTTTATCTGTAAACTTTTCTAATCCCTTTTTTGCCATATTCCCTACTCCTTACTTTATTTATACTATTTACAGTATTTGCATAAATTGAGTTTTTTATGAATACATTATCATTATTTTTACTAAGTTAAAATACTGTTATATACATTAATCCTAAATCATATTTTAAATATTTGTATAAATACTATGCTTGTGATATATGGGAAAAAGTAGTTATATATTATAAAACCACCTAGAAATTATAGGCGGTTTTATAATTAAAGTTGAAAGTATATACAATTAAATCGGTATTAAGTTTATCCTTAATTATTTAAAGTTAATTAGCTTAATTTATAATTTATTCGTATACTACAATATCAATTTTTGATATGTCAAATTTATGATAATCCTGAACTAATTCAGAAATAATAGTTTCTAAATAATATATATCTTTTTTTACAAAATCATAATTAAACTGAGTTTCAAAAACTTTTATATCATTGATTATAAGTAAAATCAAATTATTTTCTTTTTTAACTTCTATTTTTAAATTTTCTTCATTTGAAGTATTTAAATAGTTTAAAAGTCTTTTTAAAATAGCATCTATATCCATATGTTTATGAGCTATATCATAATTGTTATTACAATTAATGCAATAAGTATATGTAGAATTTGTATCAAATAATAAATATTTAATATTTGTGCTTTTACAACAGTTGCAAATCATTTTTAATAATCTCCCATTAATTATATTTTACTTATGTGAAACTTTTTCACTCAACCTCTACATTATAACCTTTTGTGTTTGTTGCATTTTGTCAAAACGTGCGATTTTTGTTAATTAGAAATTATTTCCTATACAGTGTAATAAATCATATCTTTCATGTTCTTCACAATAAACATGTACTCTTATATAATCTAAGGTTCCTATCATTTTTACACCATGATTTTTACTATAGGTAGCTATTCTTTTTTCTTTGTCTTTAATAAACCACGTTTTATAAATAGCTTTATAGTCCCTAATCATAGATTCACCTTCAAATAAAATATGATTGATTTTTCCTTCAAAGTATTTTTTTAACACTTCAAAATCTTGTTTAAATTTTTCTTATTTTTAAGTTTTTTAATAAATTATAAATCCTTTTCTAATGCATTTAAATTTATACATTTATTAGCTATATATTTTAAATTAATAATTAACTCGTTGTGCTAGTTAATTATAATTATTGAAAATGCTAGAGTCCAATAGGCTATATTTTGATAGTTAAAAAGTCTTATATAGTGATTTCAATATGTTTAGTAAAATAACTAGCACAATAGATTAATTATATAAAAAATATTATAAGGCCTAGTATTAAGTTTATTTAAACTTAATACTAGGCCTTATAATTAATTTTCTATTTATTTACCTAAATATATATTATGCTAAAGTTTTAACCGAGCATTCAACTTTATTTAATTTCTCATTTAAGTTAAGTAATTGTTCTTTTGTAACTTCTACATGACCTGCACCAAGAAGACTTGTTAATCTAAGAATAGTAAAGCTTCCAAGCATTGTCATCATTGAACTTAAATTATTTTCTGTTTCTTCTTTCTTTTTTTCTCCTACTTGGTCTGCACCCATCATTCCTGACATTAATGGATTTATAAACTCATTAAATATTTTTGTTGCTTCTTCAGATTCCATAATTTCAGATATCTTATTATTAAGAGAGTAATATCCTTCTGGTGCATCTATATCAAACCAGTTTAATATTGCTCCTTTTTCTTTTAAACGGTAATCTTCGTTGAATACTTCCACTTTACGTATAAAGCTATTATCTTTACAATCACCAGCTATAGCTTCTAAGTTAGTTTCACCATTGTTTGGTACTTCAAAATAGAAGAAGTGCTCTGGTGAAGATTGCTTACCAAGACTAACACCGTTTGCAAATAATTCTACTTCTGGTTGGTTTGAGTAAACAGTAACTTTTGTAGTTTCCTCTACTCTATCAACATATCTCTTACCACATATATGCACAAATGGCTCATCTGATAACCAAGCTTTGTAAGCATAGAATGAATCTTTTTTGTATTTACGGTCAAATGTAACTAAACCTTTGTGGTTTTGTCCATTTTCTCCACCTTCATTACGTGAATCTGTTCCAAAGTCAAACATATTCCATACATGTGTTGCCCACATATATTTTCTTGTAAAGAATTGTTTAATTAATTCTTCATGGTAGTATGCTTGATATTCTTCTGTGTAATCACCTTGTTCTGGATTTGAAGTATGCCAGTTTAATGCTTCACATCCATATTCACTACACCCTATTGGTATGTTTGGATATTTTGCGTGGAATTCATCAAACCAAGGACCATTCATAGATGTGTCCCCTCCGTACCATCCGAAGTAATGGTTGTATGATACTACATCAGGAATTTGTACATATGGATCATCCATACTGCACATAGATACACAAGCTATTGTTGTAAGTCTTGTTTTATCCATTTCATGTGCTAAATCATTTAATATTACATGATTTTCTCTTAAATCTTCAGTAGATTCTCCTGACATTGTTATTTCATTTGATAATCCCCAAACAACTATAGATGGATGGTTGTAATTTTGAGTTATTAACTCTTTCATTTGTGATATAGTATTTTCTCTACCATTTGGCATATGTGTAGATATATAAGGTATTTCTGCCCATATAACCATACCTCTTTCATCACATAAGTCATAGAAGTATTGGTCATGTTGGTAGTGAGCAAGACGTATAGTAGTTGCACCTACTTCACATATAATATCCATATCTTCTTCGTGATGCTCTGGAAGTAAAGCATTACCTATTCCCCATCTATCTTGGTGACGAGATACTCCTCTTAATGGATATTCCTCACCATTTAATATGAACCCTAATTCTGGATCTATTTTGAATGTACGGCATCCAAATCTAGTGCTTACATTATCTAAAACTTCATCATCTTGCTTTAAGTAAACTTCAGCACTGTATAGATATGGATCTTTTTTACCATGCCATAAGTGAACATTTTCTATTTCAAATGTAACTTTTGTTTCAGATGAACTAGTTTCTTTTTGTGCTATTATATTTCCTTCTCTATCTTTTAATATGTAGTTTAATTTTTGAGTATCTAAAGTATTTGTTGTAAATACTTCTACTTCAACATTAGCATTATTTTCTACTACTTCTGGAGTAACCTTTATTCCTGGTCCACCATAGTATTCTAAATCAAAGTGTGAGTTGTTTACTGCTAATATATTTACATCACGGTAAAGTCCACCGTAGAAAGTAAAGTCTGCATTTTGAGGATATACTCTATCATTTTGAGAGTTATCTACTTCAACTACAAATAAGTTTTTATCTTCTAATACATCAGTTATGTTTACTCTCCATGTAGAGTAACCACCATCATGACTTGCTAATTTCTTTCCATTAACATATACTGTTGCAGAAGAATTAGCTCCGTTAAGTTCTAAATAGTATTTATCTGCTTTTGGTAAATCTATTTTTTCTAATTCTTTTGCATAATAAGCTGTTCCCCTATAAAGATCATTTCCCCCATCTTGTCCATCTATATCATTCCAAGTATGAGGTAGTGAAACCCAATACCATTTTTCTGGCATTACCTTTGGTGCTTCTGTAGCTTCTTTAGAAAATGCCCATTTTGTATTAAAATTATATACTTTTCTCATATATTCCCCCTAAATCTAAATATATAATATCTATAATTTGATATATTAACTAAATTATATCACTTTGGATAAACATTTTCCCAAGTGATAATTTAATTATATCAGAAAACTCACTTTTTTTTATTTACATATCCGTCTATAATATTTATATATCCGTTTTTTATTTTTACTGAATATAAACTAATTACTTATTATGGGGAGAATTTTATGCCGTTAGATATTATAAATTTTGCAACAAAACTATTATCAAAGTGTATTCCAGTTAAAGTACAATATTTCAAAATGCAAGAGTGGGATTCTATTGTTTTTGAAGAAGATTCAGATTTTTCTTCTATGATAAATCATCATCTTTTAAAATGTATAAAACCATATCTAAAACAATGTGAAACTTCTACTATCACAAATATTATAACTCCATTTCATACACACCATTATGTACTTTGTATATCAAAAGAAGATGATGAACACCTTGTTGTTGGACCTTTTGTAGAAAATCCTATTACTGATGACTTGATTTATCCTATTATTAATAATCTATATCTTAACTTATATTATGCTTCTAAGCTAAAACTTTATTATCAATCGGTACCAACTATTGATTCTTCAACAGTGTATGAAATTTTATTTACTATAAATGAATATGTAACAAAAAATCAAAACCCTCCTTCTTTAAATACTATTGATTTAAGTATTTTACCAAAACAGGATTCTAGTTATGATTTATTTGTTAAGGATTTGAATCGTACGTCTATGTATAAAAAACTTGAGGAGAGATATGCTGGTGAGGATAGGTTATTATCTTACATTGAAAAAGGTGATGTAGTACTTGCTCAAAAAGAATTTGCAAAAAGTTCTATAAGTCATTCAGAAATTATTCGTACTAAAGATTCTCTAAGAAACACAAAGAATCTTTTATTAATTGCTAATACATTATTTCGTAGGACCGCTTATATTGGTGGAGTACATCCTATATATTTAGATGAATTATCAGGAAAATGGGCAATAAAAATAGAGCAAACAGTAGCATTAAAAGACCTTGATAATCTTCACCTTCAAATGATAAATTCCTATTGTCTTCTTACTAAAGAGCATTCTCTTTCTAAGTATTCACCAATTGTAAAACAAGCGCTTATGTTTATTAATTTAAATATTTCGTCTAATCTTACTGTAAAAAAAGTTGCTCAGGAAGTTAGTCTATCTCCTGATTATTTAACTCGTTTATTTAAAAAGGAATTAGGGGTTAATATTATTACATATATTAATAGAAAACGAATTCATACTTCTCTTGAATTGTTAAAGAATACAAATTTATCTATAGAAGAAATTGGGGACTTGATTGGTTTAAGTAATACTTCTTACTTTTATACTATGTTCAAGCGGGAAATTGGAGTTTCTCCAAAACAATATAGAAATAGTTTAAAATCTAAATAAAAAATAAGGTGTCGTGAATCACGACACCCTCTATCCTATTTTCTTATATTTTTTCCTAGTTCTATGGCTTCTTTTAATCCTTTTTCTATTTTTATAGCTTCTTCTGTAGTTAAAGATCCATCTGATATATCAGTGTGTATATGTAAATCTGCTTTTATCATTATTTAAGTTTCTCCTTTGAATACAAGTTGGCCTATATTAAACTTCATTTTTCATTATTTATTTTATCATCTATCATTAACTGCTGCTATATATTAGTATCAGTAATTTAATACATTTAGTTATTATTTTAAACATTATTTTTATAATGAAAATAATACAACAAAAATATCCTATAATTTTTTTTTAGATTATATATGTTCTAATAATAATTCTACATTATAAAATACTTTTATTATCTATGGTACGTTTAAATAATATAACGCAATAATTTTAATTGATGAAGTATTTTAATTAAAACTTATATATATAAATTTTACTATTCTAGTGTCCATAATTACATATGATGAATAGTATATAATTATAGGTACTATGTACCTATATAATTATATACTAAGGAGGTTCATAAGTTATGATTTTTAATGTTTTTTAAGAAATACAATAAGTAATAGCATGTCAGTTGTAAATAATGGAAGGTTGATCTTGCAACTTGTAGCTTAATACTTGTGAAATTAATTGAGAAGGTATTCTTCAAACAATATAGGTTAGTAAATATTTAGATCAATATATTTACTAATGCTTGCGGCAGGTAATTCCGCTATCCGGCCGGCGGACTTTAATATCTCGGATCCACCTGGTTTATGGGCTTACAGGTTAAAATAAGCAATTACTCCATTGATTTAAAAACTTTTATAAACATATTAAATTTTAGAAGGAATCTCTACAAAGAGATTCCTTTTTTCATATATTATCATATAAATAAGTATACGTATTTATAGTGATTAATAAGGGTGAGATTTATGTGTGATAAAAAATCTAATGAATTATTTAAACTTGCTGAATTTTATCAAGAAAATTTAATACCTTACACTTACACTTATAAGGCTCTATTTGGAATTGAGATTGAATTAATCTTTAGTGACAATCAATTCTGTCATTTAATATTTGGTTATGTTAAAGATATACCTAATGCATTTTCTTATAAAGGTAAAAAAGGATTTGATAAAATAATTAATTTAGAAATTACAAGTCCTCCACCTTATAAAGATATTGTAGATTGTGGTAAGTTAAAAGGATTAAAAAAGACAGATATAGATGCTGATTTTCTATTATATAGAGACGTTGATGGTAAAAAAATTCATTTATTTTTAAGATGGTCTGATAATGATAAAAAACTTGTTCCTTGTTCATTAATAAAAAATAATACAGATAATTATATTGAAAAACAAATAAAATTACAAAAATTAATTATTGTTTAGTCATTTAAGTAGTCAATAAAAGTCATTTTAATAGGTTTTAAAATGGCTTTTATTGGTGTTGGTTTATTCTTATATGATCATCATTTTTACTTCTGAAAACTTGAATTGTTATACTAAGATTCCTAAATGCTCTTGCGTAAAGTATTCTATCTGTATCTCTTTGAAATTTATTTCTTATTTCGTGATCTAACTCTTCTTCATTCCATTTTCTTACTTTTCCTTTTTGAACTTTAAGTACTTGATATTTTTTATTTTTTCCTTATACTTTAAAAACCTACTAGGATTTTTGGGGGAATCTATGTTTAAAAAAGATAAATTTTATAAGATTTGTATATCTGAATTTATTGACATGTGTGATGCTGTTAAATTAAGTAATACTTCTATTTCTAAAGGATTTATTAATTCTTATATAATTAGTTAAAATTTTTATATTATCCTTTACTTACATAAAAATAGGAACATATCTATATTGATATGCTCCTATTTTTCATTTAAATTTAACTATCTCACTATTTTTAGTATAAAACTCATCATAATTATTAAAATTCATTTCTACTTCATTTGTTTCTAAATTTATGTATGTCATACAATCATTATCTATAACATTTAGCGGGTAATGATTATAATTTGTAAAATCTAAGTATTCATTTAATATAGTCTCTGACAAAGTATATTCTAAATTAACTAACAAGGTCTTATAAGATTTTTTATTATACTCTTGTAAAATATCCATTTCCAAATCATATTTTTTACCTGGAAGTAATATATTAGAATTTTTATCTTCATCATCCTTTATTATAGTATTGTAATCAACATTTATTACCATACCTTTATCAGTGTTATTAATTATACTAAAGTAAATTTTAGATGCTTTTTTTCCTAAGTATAATTTATCAAAACTTATAATCACATCATTAAACTCTTCCTCTTTTGATAAGTATATAGTCTTGTACTTACCAAGCTTATCTAAAGTCAATAATTCTTTGTCATTTTCTAGCTTTTGTCTTTCATCATAATCTAAGTATGAATCTTCATAATACATAGATTCTATATTATCTTTATAAGTATAATTGTTTATAGTTGGAATTACGAAAGCTACAATTAAAATCAATAATGGAATAATATTTCCTATTTGATACTTATCTACTTTTATATTATTAATAGATACTGCTTGTTTTGATAAAACACCGTGTACTACAGATAAGTTATCCATATAACCTATGTAGTAGCCTTCTTTTAATTTTACTTTTATTTCTCTTTTATTAGTATAGTCTGTAACTACTACATCATAATAAGTATTATGCCTTTTTCTATGTTCATAAACTCCTGTACAAACTCCATCAATAGTTGTATATAGTGAAAATACATCTTCTATTAACTTAAATATATTTATAATTAATATATAACCCCACAGTATTGTTCCTAGTACTAAACCATTTACAGCAAAAAGTGCTCCAAAAGATATAATACTTAATATGTCTACAATTATATTAAATCTTCTATCACTAACTTTTATCTTTTCTTTGTTATCATACCAAATTTTATATCGCCATTTTTTACTATCTATATTAGAATCATTATGTTCTTCACCATTGATTTTTTCTAAGTAATTTAACTTTCTATCAAATAAATATGATTTTATATATGATTCTTTTGCATAGTGCATTAAAATACTTGTATATATTAAAAGTATAGATAGGATTAATAGTTGTTTATCTTTAGTAAATAAGACTAAAGATAACATACCTATTATATTTACAATAATAAATAATTTATATGGCAGTGTACTCTTTTTAAGCTTTTTTAATTTCTCTTTATCTTCAAAAACTTCAATATTTTTAAGATCACTCTTTATCCCTATATATAACATTAGTAAAAATAAAAACTCAAATGCATAAAATTCTATACTATATCCAATTTCAATATTTGATACTATTTCAAAAAACCTTATGTCTGTGCTTAGTATTCCTAATTTAATTAAGCTTTGTAAAGGATATATTCAAAAAAGTCCGTATAGGATATATGTAATTTTACAAATATTATCTAACTTATGCTTATTCTCCATATACTCCCTCCACAAAAATCATAAATAGTCT
>OMGY01002399.1_pt1 | contig 14229 bp, 9 predicted proteins | sample 1674461 | NCBI WGS metagenome assembly OMGY01 (sample SAMN05578579, study PRJEB25193) | human gut metagenome | biome: Human Microbiome; feature: human-associated habitat; material: feces | host: Homo sapiens | place: USA:Birmingham
GACGGCGTGATGGAATGCCGGGACGTGGAGGTGTTTACATGATACTCCAAGCACTCACCGCCTATTATGAACAGCTCTTGAAGCAGGGCAAGGTGGAGGCCCCCGGCTGGGACAGCCGCTTCAAAGTCAGCTACGAGCTGCGCCTCGGCCCCGACGGCCAGCTCCTCGCCCTCAACGACCTGCGGCAGGAAGTCCCCAAGGGCAAAAAGACCGTCATCGCCCCCCGTGAGCTTCCTGTCCCCCACCGGGTCAAGCGCGCCTCCGGCGTCGCCGCGAACTTTTTGTGCGACAATACGTCCTATCTGCTGGGCGCAGACGAGAAGGGCAAGCCCGAGCGTTCCCGCCAGTGCTTCGAAGCCTGTGCCGCCCTCCACCACAAGGTGCTCGACGGCGTGGATTCCCCTGCCGCCAAAGCCATCCTCGCCTTTTTTGACAGCTGGGAGCCGGATACAGCCCCCACCCACCCTCTGCTGGCAAAGCAGTGGGCCGACCTGAACAACAACGCGAACCTTGTGTTCGGCTACGAATCTCCCGACGGTGCCCACTGGCTGGCCACCACAGATGACGCCATCCGGGACGCCTGGCAGTCCGCCTTTGACACCTCCGATGCCGACGCCGAGATGGCCCGCTGCCTCATCACCGGCAAAGAGGCCGGCATCGCCCGCATCCACCCCGCCATCAAGGGTGTGATGGGCGCACAGGCCGCCGGTGCGGCGCTGGTCTCCTTCAACGCACCCGCTTTCTGCTCCTATGGCCATGAGCAGGGTGCCAACGCCCCCGTCAGCGAGTACGCGGCTTTCGCCTACACCACGGCCCTCAACCTGCTGCTGGCTGACCGGAACTGCTGCCAGCGCATCGGGGATACCACCATCGTCTGCTGGGCCGAAAACGCCGCCCCTGCCTACTCAAACGCCATGCTGATGTTTTTCTGCGGCGGTGCCGAGGCGCGCGGCGTCTCGGAAAGCGACCTTGCCGCCGCACTGAAAGCTCTTTCTCAAGGACGCCCCGTCTCCTTCCTCGATGACAAGCTGGACCCGAACCAGAACTTCTATGTGCTGGGCATCTCACCCAACGCGGCCCGGCTCTCCGTCCGGTTCTTCCTGCACAGCAGCTTCGGACAGTTTGCCAAAAATCTGCAGGACCACGCCGACCGGCTCAGCATCACCCGCCCCGCCTTCGACAAGCGGGAAAACCTGTCAGTCTGGGCGCTGGCGCAGGAGACGGTCAACCAGAGATCCCGGGACAAAAATCCATCGTCCCAGCTGGTGGGCGATCTGCTCCGGGCCATCCTCACCGGCGGACCCTATCCCGCCACCCTGCTCAACGGCGTGACCCTCCGCATCCGGGCCGAACGGGAAGTCACCCGGGGCCGCGCCGCTATCCTGAAAGCCTATTATCTCCGCAACTACCCCACCGAGCTCAACAAGGAGGTATTTACCGTGAGCCTGAATGAAAGCAGCAATGTCCCCTATGTTCTGGGGCGTCTCTTCTCTGTGCTGGAGACGATCCAGAGCGTCGCCAACCCCGGCATCAACGCCACCATCAAAGACCGGTACTTCAACTCGGCCTGTGCCACCCCAGCAACGGCCTTCCCCACGCTGGTCAAGCTGGCTCAGAAGCATCTGCAGAAGATGAGCACCCCCAACGAGGTGCATTTCAGCAAACAGCTCACCGAGCTGATGGCCCAGCTGCCCGAGACGGGCTTCCCGGCACGGCTCAGCCTGCCGGAGCAGGGTGCCTTTGAGATCGGCTACTACCACCAGACCCAGAAACGCTTCGCCAAAAAGAATGAGGAGGAATAAACCATGTCTGAGCCCATCAAGAACCGCTATGATTTCGTCATCCTGTTCGACGTCGAGAACGGCAACCCCAACGGCGACCCCGACGCAGGCAATATGCCCCGTATCGACCCCGAGACGGGCTACGGTCTGGTGACCGACGTCTGCCTCAAGCGGAAGATCCGCAACTATGTCGAGACCCTGAAAGAGGACGAAAAAGGCTATCGTATCTACATCAAGGACGGCGTTCCCCTCAACCGCAGCGACGCCGAGGCCATCAGCACGCTGGGCATCGACCCCGACCTGAAAGCCGCCAAAAAGGCCGACCCCGACATCGATGCCAGGCTGCGGGACTATATGTGCGAAAACTACTTCGACATCCGCACCTTCGGTGCCGTCATGACCACCTTCGTCAAGGGTGCGCTGAACTGCGGTCAGGTGCGCGGCCCCGTCCAGCTGAGCTTTGCCCGGTCGGTGGACCCCATCGTCCCGCAGGAAGTCACCATCACCCGCGTGGCCATCACTACCGAGGCCGATGCCGAGAAGAAGGGTACTGAGATGGGCCGCAAGCACATCGTGCCTTACGCCCTCTACCGCGCCGAGGGCTATGTCTCGGCCAACCTCGCCCGGAAGACCACCGGCTTTTCCGAGGATGATCTGAAACTTCTGTGGACTGCCATTCTGAATATGTTCGAGAACGACCACAGCGCTGCCCGGGGCAAGATGGCCGTGCGGGAGCTCATCGTGTTCAAGCACGATTCTGAGCTGGGCAACGCCCCGGCCTACAAGCTCTTCGACTCCGTCACCGTCCAGCGCAAGCCCGATGTGGACGCCGCCCGCAGCTACCGCGACTACACCGTCACGGTGGCAGACACTCTGCCGGAAGGAGTCACCTGCGAGAGGCTGTCCTGATGGCCGGCCCGGACGACTGGCTGCCCCTGTCGGGCATCCAGCACTTCTGCTTCTGCCGCCGTCAGTGGGCGCTCATCCATCTGGAACAGCAGTGGGCGGAGAACCGCCGCACCGTCGAAGGCCAACTCGACCACGCCCGCTGTCATGACGCAAACCAGACCGAACGGCGCGGCGGCCTGCTCATCACCCGAGGGATGCAGGTGGTCAGCCGTCGGCTTGGCCTGAGCGGAAACTGCGATGTCGTCGAGTTCCGGGCTGACCCGGAGGGCATCCCGCTGCAAAACGCGGAAGGACTCTGGAAGCCCATGCCTGTCGAGTACAAGCATGGCCGCGCCAAGGCCGGCGACGCTGACCGGCTGCAGCTCTGCGCACAGGCCATGGCGCTGGAAGAGATGCTGGTGTGCAGCATCCCGGAGGGTGCGCTCTTCTACGAGGAAACGCGGCGGCGGGAGGTCGTGCCGCTGACCGAAGAACTCCGCCAGGCCACCCAGAAGATGGCCGATGAGATGCACGCCTATTTTGCCCGGGGCTATACTCCCAAGTCAAAGCCCGGCACCCACTGCAGCGCCTGCTCCCTCAAAGAGCTCTGCCTCCCCGTGCTGTATCAGCGTGCCGACCCGAAAGCCTATCTCCGCGCCCATCTGGACGAGATGCAGGAGGCTGTGCCATGAGGAAATTCCTGAACACGCTCTACGTCCTCAACAAGGACGCCTACCTTTCCCTCGAGGGGGAGAACATCGTCCTGCTCTGCAACAAGGCTGAAATTGGCCGGGTCCCGCTCCACAGGCTGGAAGGCATCGTCTGCTTCAGCTATCCCGGCGCAAGCCCTGCCCTGATGGGCAAATGCGCCCGCCTCGGGGTCGATTTGAGCTTTTTCAGCCCGCAGGGACGCTTTCTGGCCCGGGCCGTAGGCGAAGAGCGGGGCAACGTCCTGCTGCGGCAGACCCAGTACCGCATCGCAGACAGCGAGGCAGAGAGCTGTCTCTATGCGCGCAATTTCATCCTGGGCAAAGTCTATAACGCCCGCTGGGTGCTGGAACGGGCCACCCGCGACCACCCCCAGCGGGTGCCGGTGGAACAGCTCAAGCGCACCAGCGCTCAGCTGGCGGCAGCGCTGCCCCTTATCGAGCAGTGCGACGACCTCGACCAGCTTCGCGGCCTGGAGGGCGAGGCGGCGCAGCGGTATTTCGACTGCTTTGATTCCCTCATCCTGCAGCAGCACGATGATTTTTCTTTCGCAGGCCGGAGCCGCCGCCCGCCGCTGGACAACACCAATGCCCTGCTCTCCTTCGCTTATTCGCTTCTGGCCTCCGACTGCACAGCGGCTCTTCAGAGTGTGGGCCTCGACCCCTACGTCGGCTTTCTCCACCGCGCCCGGCCCGGGCGCAGGAGCCTCGCCCTCGACCTCATGGAAGAACTGCGCACTGTTTACGCCGACCGCTTCGTGCTCTCCTGCATCAACCAGAAAATCATGACGCCGAAGCATTTCCAGAAGCAGGAGAACGGAGCTGTCCTTCTCACCGATGAGGGCCGCCGCGCCTTTCTGGGCGGGTGGCAGACCCGCAAGCAGGAGACTATCACCCACCCGTTCCTAAACGAAAAGCTTCCGTGGGGCCTCGTGCCTTATGTGCAGGCTCTGCTTCTGGCTCGCACCCTGCGGGGCGATATGGAGCTTTACCCGCCATTTTTCTGGAAGTGAGGGATGTGTATGCTGGTCCTTATCACCTACGACGTCAACACCGAAACTCCTGCCGGGCGCAAACGTCTGCGCAAAGTCGCCAAGCGCTGTGTGGACCACGGCCAGCGGGTGCAGAACTCCGTGTTCGAGTGTCTCCTGGATGCCGCGCAGTATGCCGTTCTCAAGGCGGAGCTGACGGCCCTCATCGACCCCGCGCTGGACAGCCTGCGCTTCTACCAGCTGGGCAACAACTATAAGAGCAAGGTGGAGCATATCGGCGTTCATCCGCCCTTCGAGCAGGACGGCCTGCTGTTGTTCTGAGTTTTGCGCCCCGGTGCGAAGGGTGAGTTCTCAGCATCTTTCCGGCACCTTCGCACCGGATTTTTGAGTCGTTTTGCATGATTTGGATCGTTCTTTGACCCGTTGTAAATCAAAGCTCTTCTAAATTCGTGCAGAATGTTGTATAATTTGTTTGAAAATAGAGATTTTGTCTCTGTTTTTGCTGTCGCCCTCCTCGCAGAGGGCGTGGATAGAAATATGGTGGGAGCTCTTGAAACACACCAGGGGGATGCGTCGCCCTCCTCGCAGAGGGCGTGGATAGAAATTCAGCCCACACCTCAAGCGTGAGCTTTTCTCCAGGTCGCCCTCCTCGCAGAGGGCGTGGATAGAAATATGCAGAGGGTGATTTTGTTGAGCAGTCCATTGGTCGCCCTCCTCGCAGAGGGCGTGGATAGAAATATTTTGACCTTTTGGATGCGGCTGTCAAAATGCGGTCGCCCTCCTCGCAGAGGGCGTGGATAGAAATAGCTCCACATACACCGTCTTGCCGGTGGGGGTGATGTCGCCCTCCTCGCAGAGGGCGTGGATAGAAATATGCTGGATGAAGTCCGGTAGCTGCAAATAGTCCGTCGCCCTCCTCGCAGAGGGCGTGGATAGAAATATCAGAGAGGATGCCCACAGAGTTCTTGCAGTTGGTCGCCCTCCTCGCAGAGGGCGTGGATAGAAATACATTGCCGTTGTCCCACACCCGGTCATCATAGGGTCGCCCTCCTCGCAGAGGGCGTGGATAGAAATTCCCGGTTGGTCACATAGACATCCGCCGGAGTGGTCGCCCTCCTCGCAGAGGGCGTGGATAGAAATAGCTCTTTTCATGCGGCACCTCCAGATCATCAAACGTCGCCCTCCTCGCAGAGGGCGTGGATAGAAATTATTGACTTTTAGCGAGGCAACCACTAAGATTAGTGTCGCCCTCCTCGCAGAGGGCGTGGATAGAAATTGGCCCAAGGGGGCGGTGGGCGAAAAGATCTATGTCGCCCTCCTCGCAGAGGGCGTGGATAGAAATATCATGGCCGACGGAGCAAAGCCTGGGCCGGAAAGTCGCCCTCCTCGCAGAGGGCGTGGATAGAAATTCCTCCGACACCGTCAAGACCGTGCTCTCCGGCCGTCGCCCTCCTCGCAGAGGGCGTGGATAGAAATTCAACGACTACTACAAGGCGGTGTAAGGAGGGAAGGTCGCCCTCCTCGCAGAGGGCGTGGATAGAAATCTGAAATTAAACGGGGGCCTCGACCGGGTCGCCGTCGCCCTCCTCGCAGAGGGCGTGGATAGAAATCACCCCTGGCGTCCGTGGTGGGCATGATAGCAGAGGTCGCCCTCCTCGCAGAGGGCGTGGATAGAAATTCAACAAAGTCTTTGAACCGCTGTGGAAAGAAGCGTCGCCCTCCTCGCAGAGGGCGTGGATAGAAATGCTCGGGAAGAGGTGCACCAAGAGCGGTACGCCGTCGCCCTCCTCGCAGAGGGCGTGGATAGAAATACGAAGACCATCGCCGAAGGATTTGAGCGAGTTAGTCGCCCTCCTCGCAGAGGGCGTGGATAGAAATCACCGAAGCCGGGCGGACGCCGTTGTTGCCGTTGTGTCGCCCTCCTCGCAGAGGGCGTGGATAGAAATATCCCCAACGAGGGCACGGCCTACCTGCTCGACCGTCGCCCTCCTCGCAGAGGGCGTGGATAGAAATAGGTCAGGGCGTCACTCCTGCTCACCTCCTTCGTGTCGCCCTCCTCGCAGAGGGCGTGGATAGAAATTCGGCCGTCTGCCATGCCTCGCCGTGGTCTTTGTGTCGCCCTCCTCGCAGAGGGCGTGGATAGAAATTCGGTCTCGGGGATCTCGCTGATGGCCTTGAAGGTCGCCCTCCTCGCAGAGGGCGTGGATAGAAATTTGTAGAGGCGGCTGAGCTGCGCGTCGGACAGTCGTCGCCCTCCTCGCAGAGGGCGTGGATAGAAATACGGCCTGCGGGCAGGTGCACCTCTCGGCCCCGGTCGCCCTCCTCGCAGAGGGCGTGGATAGAAATGGGTCGGTGGTGTGGTAGGGCACCCACTGTGCGGGGTCGCCCTCCTCGCAGAGGGCGTGGATAGAAATATGTTGTCGATGCTCTTGGCCCTCACCTTCCTGACGTCGCCCTCCTCGCAGAGGGCGTGGATAGAAATCTACGATTGCCATTTAGATCAACCTCCAGTCAGGTCGCCCTCCTCGCAGAGGGCGTGGATAGAAATTCCGGAGCCGGTCACCTGGACGCTGGTGGACAGGGGTCGCCCTCCTCGCAGAGGGCGTGGATAGAAATTTTCTGGGATTGTATTCAGCGGGCCTCAAATCAGAGTCGCCCTCCTCGCAGAGGGCGTGGATAGAAATTTTCCACCCCCCAAAAACGGCGAAAAGCTAGGCCACGTCGCCCTCCTCGCAGAGGGCGTGGATAGAAATATCGCTCGGTGCAGCCGGTCGATTGTTGCGCCCAGGTCGCCCTCCTCGCAGAGGGCGTGGATAGAAATATCAGGTAGCACAAAGTCGGCTTGATAGTCTCTGAGTCGCCCTCCTCGCAGAGGGCGTGGATAGAAATGTTTGATGTATCCCCGCTTAAAATATGACGATGGGGTCGCCCTCCTCGCAGAGGGCGTGGATAGAAATCTCGGAGCAGTAGGCTGTGCATTGAAACTCCCCTGCGTCGCCCTCCTCGCAGAGGGCGTGGATAGAAATAACTCATAGAAGCAGTAGTCCATCAGCCGAACGGTCGCCCTCCTCGCAGAGGGCGTGGATAGAAATTCTCAGTCCACCATCCGGCGGCGCATCAAGTTGCTGGTCGCCCTCCTCGCAGAGGGCGTGGATAGAAATAAGCCCGGCGGTATCTTGGTTCATTAGTGCATTTGTCGCCCTCCTCGCAGAGGGCGTGGATAGAAATCCTGATGGGCCTGTGGGCTATCAAGCAGAACCCCAGTCGCCCTCCTCGCAGAGGGCGTGGATAGAAATCGCTGAACACGCTTAGGCTCTGCCCCCGCAGGGGTGTCGCCCTCCTCGCAGAGGGCGTGGATAGAAATCAGCCGATCGAGTGGATCACGGCCTCGATGGTCTGTCGCCCTCCTCGCAGAGGGCGTGGATAGAAATCTTTATTCCGGCATGGCCGTCAGGGATCACACCCGTCGCCCTCCTCGCAGAGGGCGTGGATAGAAATAACGCCCGGTATACTTTTGACAGTGCCTTGAAAGGTCGCCCTCCTCGCAGAGGGCGTGGATAGAAATTCAAAATAGGCGATCTGGCTTGTCAGCCATTCCGTCGCCCTCCTCGCAGAGGGCGTGGATAGAAATTCTTGGTCATGTATATGGCACCTCCTGGCGCACCGTCGCCCTCCTCGCAGAGGGCGTGGATAGAAATGACGAAAAGACCGGCCTGTTCGAAAACGAGAAGGAGTCGCCCTCCTCGCAGAGGGCGTGGATAGAAATTTTTCGATGCGGTATATTTCGCCGTCGCACTGGGTCGCCCTCCTCGCAGAGGGCGTGGATAGAAATTTTGATTATGGCGGTTATATTGTTCAAGGCCTTGCGTCGCCCTCCTCGCAGAGGGCGTGGATAGAAATACGCTCATTCTTGAGGCGTTCCGCCTGCGTCGTGGTCGCCCTCCTCGCAGAGGGCGTGGATAGAAATAAACGAATTATGAGAACGAGAGAGGGATTTAGAAGTCGCCCTCCTCGCAGAGGGCGTGGATAGAAATGCACAGTCCACAGGAACGCTGGTGATAGCTCTTGGTCGCCCTCCTCGCAGAGGGCGTGGATAGAAATTCCTTTCTTCGCAGCGGCAGCGGGCTTTGAAAAGGTCGCCCTCCTCGCAGAGGGCGTGGATAGAAATCAGCCGGAACGCTGCGACTATTGCTGACCTCTATTGTCGCCCTCCTCGCAGAGGGCGTGGATAGAAATATAGAGCTGGTTAAGTGTGCCAGTCATTAACGTGGTCGCCCTCCTCGCAGAGGGCGTGGATAGAAATCGCGCATCGTCAATCCCGAATCCGGGCGCATCAAGTCGCCCTCCTCGCAGAGGGCGTGGATAGAAATTGTTTCGTAGACAAGCTCCGGGGTGAATGAATCGGTCGCCCTCCTCGCAGAGGGCGTGGATAGAAATAATGTTCTCGCGCTTCTTGGCCTCTTCGGTTCGCGTCGCCCTCCTCGCAGAGGGCGTGGATAGAAATTGCAAAATGCTGGCCTTAGTGGTGCAGCCGGTCAGGTCGCCCTCCTCGCAGAGGGCGTGGATAGAAATGTGTCCATCGCGGCCGTCGTCCTCGATGACTGGCTGGTCGCCCTCCTCGCAGAGGGCGTGGATAGAAATCGCTCCGGTTATATTGTTTTTCGTGGTATTTTGGGGTCGCCCTCCTCGCAGAGGGCGTGGATAGAAATTGTGTCATGGTGGTCTCCTTTCGTCTTGGCCCGGGTCGCCCTCCTCGCAGAGGGCGTGGATAGAAATATGTTGGGCTCTCCTTTCTTCGGCCCGGCGCTGCCGGTCGCCCTCCTCGCGGAGGGCGTGGATAGAAATAGCCGAAGGCCGAGCGGCTTGATGTACGCCTCGGTCGCCCTCCTCGCGGAGGGCGTGGATAGAAATTTTTTGGCTCAATGCCTTCTCGAGCCCGTGGACTCGTCGCCCTCCTCGCGGAGGGCGTGGATAGAAATCTTGGATGATGGGGCACAGTGTTCGCCGTCCGTCGTCGCCCTCCTCGCGGAGGGCGTGGATAGAAATGTCTATGGACAGGCTCTGCAGGTAGTCAATGCCCGGTCGCCCTCCTCGCGGAGGGCGTGGATAGAAATCGTACCCAGACCAGGTGAGTGCCTCGCTGTGGGTGGTCGCCCTCCTCGCGGAGGGCGTGGATAGAAATCATGTCTATGGCAATCATGCGGACGGAGCGGTTTCCGTCGCCCTCCTCGCGGAGGGCGTGGATAGAAATAGCTTGTTACCAAGGTGATGAACAAATGGAACATGTCGCCCTCCTCGCGGAGGGCGTGGATAGAAATGGATTGCTGCCGATCAGCGACTTGTTGGCAGCGTGTCGCCCTCCTCGCGGAGGGCGTGGATAGAAATCTCCTGCCTTCTTAGGCGGCTTCGCCTTGGACGGGTCGCCCTCCTCGCGGAGGGCGTGGATAGAAATACGGTGTCCACCCGGCGCAGTGCATAAACGCAAGGGTCGCCCTCCTCGCGGAGGGCGTGGATAGAAATAATTCCGGCTCGTAGACCAGACGGCCCATCAGCGTCGCCCTCCTCGCGGAGGGCGTGGATAGAAATAGCTGTGTTGGTGATCTTACTGCGGGTAAAAATCGTCGCCCTCCTCGCGGAGGGCGTGGATAGAAATTTGACGGTGATGTCGCCCGGGACGATGCCGCCCGTCGCCCTCCTCGCGGAGGGCGTGGATAGAAATTTCAACGGGCTCCTCTCCGAGAAGCTGGTGCTCACGTCGCCCTCCTCGCGGAGGGCGTGGATAGAAATATGTTCCGCGCCTCCTCAGCAGGCGTCGCCGTGGTCGCCCTCCTCGCGGAGGGCGTGGATAGAAATAGGTGGTTCACGCGGTCGTTTTTGCTGGTTGACCGTCGCCCTCCTCGCGGAGGGCGTGGATAGAAATAGTGATGACGCCTTTGCATACTGGGCGAAGATGGGTCGCCCTCCTCGCGGAGGGCGTGGATAGAAATCATGGGAGCCTGAGTGGGGTTTTCCAGGTCAGCGTGTCGCCCTCCTCGCGGAGGGCGTGGATAGAAATGCCGTCTGGGTAAAGACTTTTTTGTCCTTACCGCTGGTCGCCCTCCTCGCGGAGGGCGTGGATAGAAATTTGCAGGCCTTGCCGTTGCCCTTGCTGCTGCTGCCGTCGCCCTCCTCGCGGAGGGCGTGGATAGAAATTTGGCTTCGGCTTCCTTCTCCTGCCGGGTAGGCAGTCGCCCTCCTCGCGGAGGGCGTGGATAGAAATCATGGTGTCCAGCGCACGGACGACGCTGGCCGCGGTCGCCCTCCTCGCGGAGGGCGTGGATAGAAATCGGTCATGTTTGTTTATACCTCCTCACAGGCCCGGTCGCCCTCCTCGCGGAGGGCGTGGATAGAAATCAGCAGGCAGATGCCGAGTTGAAGCAGAAAATCAGTCGCCCTCCTCGCGGAGGGCGTGGATAGAAATATTCTGAATACACAAAACGCCACGCATGGGCTTTGTCGCCCTCCTCGCGGAGGGCGTGGATAGAAATTGCACGTTGTCCGGCTCCTGCGCCTTTTTGATGTGTCGCCCTCCTCGCGGAGGGCGTGGATAGAAATCAACCTCACAGATCCTTGGCACAGACAGCCGCACGTCGCCCTTCTCGCGGAGGGCGTGGATAGAAATGGCCCCAACAAGCGCAAGCTGCGGAAGCTCCGAAGTCGCCCTCCTCGCGGAGGGCGTGGATAGAAATCCTGACCGTCTTGCAGTGGATGGAGACGCGCTCGGTCGCCCTCCTCGCGGAGGGCGTGGATAGAAATCATTCAGCGGAATTGTAATTGGCTCGCCTTTCTGGTCGCCCTCCTCGCGGAGGGCGTGGATAGAAATACGCCCAGCTTGAGCATCTGGGCAAAGTCCGGGTGTCGCCCTCCTCGCGGAGGGCGTGGATAGAAATTCGTCCCAATAGAAGACGCCGCCCGAGAAGAAGGTCGCCCTCCTCGCGGAGGGCGTGGATAGAAATCGCCTCACCCACGCCGCAAACTCCTGCACATAGCGTCGCCCTCCTCGCGGAGGGCGTGGATAGAAATTGTGACAGTGATGGGCCACAGGAAAGAAAGCAACGTCGCCCTCCTCGCGGAGGGCGTGGATAGAAATTTCAGCGGGAGGATCTGCGTCTTGCCGTTCAGCCGTCGCCCTCCTCGCGGAGGGCGTGGATAGAAATCCGCCGCTGGCCCTGCTGCCTGCCCGCTGCACCGGTCGCCCTCCTCGCGGAGGGCGTGGATAGAAATTCCCGGCGTGGAAAAAGGCCATCGAAAAGGCCCAGGTCGCCCTCCTCGCGGAGGGCGTGGCAGGTCGCCCTCCTCGCGGAGGGCGTGGATAGAAATCGTGTTAGAGCATCATGAGGCTCGAGGCTTGCTCGAGTCGCCCTCCTCGCGGAGGGCGTGGATAGAAATATGAGCAGCATCGCCGCATACTCGCGGGGCGGAGCTGGTCGCCCTCCTCGCGGAGGGCGTGGATAGAAATACAGCCCGCAGGCCCATGCCGGATTCTGCCGGGGCGGTCGCCCTCCTCGCGGAGGGCGTGGATAGAAATCACATACCCGTCAGCTCTACGCCGTCGAGCGTACGTCGCCCTCCTCGCGGAGGGCGTGGATAGAAATCGAATAGCCGTTCTGTTGACTTCGATTGTAAAGTGTCGCCCTCCTCGCGGAGGGCGTGGATAGAAATATCACGGAAATGGAACGTGACGACAAGACAAAGCGTCGCCCTCCTCGCGGAGGGCGTGGATAGAAATATCCGGCGCTTCGTGCAGCAGCACTGCAGTTCCGGACGTCGCCCTCCTCGCGGAGGGCGTGGATAGAAATAGGCCGGTCTCGGTGCTGCCGCCTGCGTCCGTGGTCGCCCTCCTCGCGGAGGGCGTGGATAGAAATCGGCGCGTCTCCGGTTGTCCACTGATGCACTGCGGTCGCCCTCCTCGCGGAGGGCGTGGATAGAAATATGCTCTACCGCCCGAAGCCCTGCTGGTACAGCCTGTCACCCTCCCCGCGGAGGGTACGGATAGAAACCAGTTTTCACCTCAAATCGGGCATCGCCACAATTTTTCCAAAAAGGAGTTTTCCATGCATACAGTTTCCCTCACCCATCAGCTCGTCGCCATCCAGGACGACTTTGACCTCGACAAGATCATCGAAAGCGGCCAGTGCTTCCGGCCGCAGAAGCTGTCCGACGGGCGCTACCGCTTTCTTTCCGGCGGCGCACTTCTTTATCTGACTCCGCTGGGCGATGGTCAATACGATGCCGCATGGTATGGCTCAGACCGGGAGTACTGGGCCGACTACTTTGATTTGGGCCGGAACTATGCCGCGCTGCGGTGCAGCTTGGCGGGACAGAGCAGCTATCTGGACAAATCGCTCGATTTCGGGCAGGGCATCCGAATCCTGCATCAGGACCCATGGGAAATGCTCATCACCTTTCTCATCTCCCAGCGCAAGAGCATTCCGGCCATCCGCACCGCCGTGGAACACCTTGCCCGGTGCTGCGGCGAACCACTCAGTGCCGAAGGCGATGAAGTTTTCCTCTTTCCTACCCCGCAGCAGCTCTGCGGCCTCTCTGAAGCGCAGCTGATGGGCTGTGGTCTGGGCTACCGCACCCGTTACATCCAGAACGCTGCCGCTCAGGCTTCCAGCGGCACACTCGACCTCGATGCTCTGGCGGCGCTGCCCGACGACGCGCTCTTTTCCCGCCTCCTCGAGCTGGACGGCGTCGGCAAAAAGGTAGCAAACTGCGTCTGCCTCTTTGGCTATGGCCGTACCGCGATGGCTCCCATTGATGTCTGGATACAGCGACTCATTGATGAGGAATTCGGCGGCCGCGACCCTTTTCCTTCCTATGATCAGCAGGCTGGCATCGTACAGCAGTACTTGTTCTACTACAAACGCAGCACCAGCCGCAGCGTCGCTCACAAAAAATAAAAAAAGTTATTGACAACTCTCCATTTGGCTGGTATAATAACACACGTCGTCAGGGACGGCACACCAGCTATGGGGGATTAGCTCAGCTGGGAGAGCGCTTGCATGGCATGCAAGAGGTCAGCGGTTCGATCCCGCTATCCTCCACCAAGTTTCTAGGGTCCCTATCGTCTAGAGGCCTAGGACACGACCCTTTCACGGTCGGTACCGGGGTTCGAATCCCCGTGGGGACGCCAATACGACGCCCAAAGCCCGCAGGAGTGTTTCTGCGGGCTTTTTCGTTGCTGCCGCAGTTATAGCTGCAGCAGACAAAATAAAGCCGATCCCCCGCACGTACTCGTTCGTGCGGCAAGATCGGCTGCAAGCGGCTTTACCGGCCGCTATTTCTGCTGCGCCGCTTAATCAATGCTGACGGCGCTTGTCGGCTTCCTCAACTACGCTGCGGCGGATCGTATCAAACGATTCCGTAAGGGCGGCCATGACGTCCTGATTCGTGCGCGTAACGATCAAATTGCGTCCGGATGCGACGAGATCCACACGGATGGTGAAAGGTCCCATCGTTTGGTGCCCTTCCTGTGTCACCGTAACCTTGCAGGGTCCGATTTGGTTGTCGAACTTTGCGAGCCCTTCGAGCTTTTCATTCACAGCCGCTTCAACGGCGGCAGAGCGATTGATGCCATGAAAGACGATCTGAGCGGTCATATAGGAACCTCGCTTTTGGTTATTGTTTTCTGCAGAAGATGGAATCGTATTGCTTGTGTAATGCGTTCCTTCCTCTTGCTTTAAGTGTATAGTTTTCCGCCCGCTCTGAGATAGGCGGATGATTGGAGCTTATCCCAAGTCGACAGGTGGCCGAATATTCCGTGTATGGTCAAGCGCAATCGGGTAAAATAGCGCTCGCGCACGATAGGCCAAGCAT
>OMGY01002401.1_pt1 | contig 14215 bp, 15 predicted proteins | sample 1674461 | NCBI WGS metagenome assembly OMGY01 (sample SAMN05578579, study PRJEB25193) | human gut metagenome | biome: Human Microbiome; feature: human-associated habitat; material: feces | host: Homo sapiens | place: USA:Birmingham
TACAGACGGCAGCAGGATTGCCCTTAAAAACCTTATCGGTAAAAGCGTCTGCCGCATATTGGGTCAATATTAATTTATGCATTAAAAACACCTTTTCTCATTTATGTCTCAGGACCAGTCCTTGCAGACGTCCACCCAGCCAGCGCTGTTGGAATGTTTTTCAAGTTCGGCTAAAGATAAATGAACGGCGCTGCATGAACTGCCGGCCGCCGGGAAAACACTGTCAAAACGCTTTAAGGATATATCCAAATATACTTTTACCCCCGGCTTAACGGCAAAAGGGCAGACTCCTCCCGGCGTATGCCCTGTATATTCCTCTACCCTCTCAGCGGGAATCATCTTTGCCTTTTGGGAAAATGCCTCCTTGTACTTTTTATTATCAACTTTTGCATCTCCGGCCATTACTATGAGCACAGGCTCATTATCGATTAAAAATGACAAGGTTTTTGCAATCTGCTTCTCCTGGCACCCAAGCGCCTCGGCAGCTTCTATAACGGTTGCGCTGGATTTTTCCAGCTGCATTACTTTCTCTTCCAGACCGGCCGCTTTAAAATAACTTTTCACATTCTCAAAAGACATATTTTTATCCTCGCGTTTTTCTTAATGTACATACATAAGCATGCAAGCTCTCCCTTTCCTTCTTGCCTTGCTTTTATTAATATTTATACCGCCCAAAATGATAACCGCCTGTTCAGGCAGGCCGGTCTGTCGCTCTGAATCTTCCATGCTTTGCCCGATATAGCAGGGCAGGCATGCAAAAGCCCCGGCGCCGCGGCGCGCGGGCGGGATTATATCAGCGCGGGCTCGGCCCGCGCAGGGCGCGCCAAAACTAAATCGGCCATAATACCGGCACTATTCTTCTGCAATAAAATAGAATGCAGGTATCTGGCGCGCCCTCCTTTAAAGGGCGGGGCGCGCCGCTCCCTTTTTAATCGCACGCTTTTCCGGCATATTAATGTTTTGCATTCTCAAAAAATAACTGCTGCCTGCCATATTGTCCTCTAAAGGTCATTCCGCCTTATAGCAGCTTAATATTTCGCCAAAATACAATCTATGAGTATCTCCCGAAGGATAGCATGCCTTTTGCAGTTCAGGCGGCAGTTTGTCTATGCATATATCCTCTTTATATATGCTCCGGCATTCAAAATACGCGCCGCAGCCCTTTATCACGGGAGTGGCAATTTCCCGTGCAGAGCTTAATTCCAGACCGGCCAGTGCATATTTGTCGCAGTCCCTGCCCGAACGGGAGCCGCACAGCCTGAGCTGCTCTGTAAAATCGCCCGGATTTGCCGGCACGCTCAGAGTAAATTCTCCGCATTCCTCAAGCAGTTGATAGGTAAAACGGCTCTTTCGCACCGGCGCTATAAAAACCGGCCTGCCCCAATATACCGAAACGCTGCCCCATCCCATAGTCATGGTGTTGGGTTTATTCCCCCCTGCCGTCAGGAATATCCCCTTAGCGGCCATACGCTCCAAAGCAAGACCTGCCAAATTAAAAACCTCTTTATTTATCATAATTAAGCCCTCCTTAAATCTGAATATTATTTCAAAATAAAGAATAGTTATAGCAATATGCGCTCTTAGTGAATAAATTAATATATGCGGTAATTGACACATGCGTGTCAGCAGCTTTATTAATAGGCTTTGCTGTATATTGTTTATGCAAAACCTTTTATATCCGCATTTTTATTATAGCACATAACTTAATAATTTGCCTAAAAAAATGCTCCGACGCCTTCACGGACGCATTGCAGGCCTTTGGGAGGATAATCATGAAATACAATTCAATAACCAAGGAACTATCATCAATTATAATGCTGCAAAACCAACGCCAAGAATTGAGCCATAACGCAGGCGGCAAAATATATATAGGCGCCTGTCCGCAGGCCTTGACTGCGCAGCTGGCCATTATAGACGCGGATACACCCGGCGGCGCATGCAAAATCAAAGCAGGAATTCCGACGCCTTTGGATGTAAGCACCAAAGAATATTTTCCCTCCATATGGGAAGAAATGATTTTAAACGCCCAAGCTTCTCTGAATGACAGCGGCACGCTTGCTTTAATAGCATCCGCACAGGAAAGCGCAGATTTTAAGCTGCTGCTGGACAGGGTTTTGGGCAAGGAAAATTTCGTCAATCAGATAATCTGGCACTATTCCCTGCCCGGAAGCGCCAAAAGGCATTTCCTTAAAAGGCACAGCGTTATCTACATATATTCTAAAACCAGGAAATATTTCATCAACACGCTGGCCGTTGGAAGAAAGCGGAACCAAAACGGGCGCGTGCATTTAAAAAAGCAGACAGACGGAGACGGACGGAGCTTTTATCAAATAACAAGCAGAAATAAAACCCTGAAATATTACGCCGATGCCATAATACCCTTTGACGACGTATGGGACATACCTCAGATAGGCCCGCGCTCTGCTGAAAACGAGAACTATCCTGGGCAAAAGCCCCGCGAGCTTGCCGACCGGCTCATACTCTGTCTGTCTAAGCCAAACGATACCGTAATTGATTATACCTGCGCAGGGGGTACGGCGCTTGTTTCCGCATGCGAAAACGGCCGTAATTTCATTGGACTGGCCCGCACGCATACGGATGCGCACATTTCCTTTATGCGCCTGCTGCGCGCAGGCTGTCCCCGGCTGGAAATGCACGGCACAGCCCTTCCTACCAAAGAAGTGGTAAGCCTTAATACGCTTGAAAGACCGGACTGCCTCGAAATCTATCTGGACGGATACGGCCGGCTTTCAGGCTGCTCTCCTTTTAAGCAGAACGGTTTGGAGGGCGTAGACGTATGGGCAGTGGGACATTTCAGGGATAATACATTTGTAAGCGATAATTTTGCTCTGCGGGACAAACGAGGAGCCTCCCTGAATAGATGTTTAAAAACAAAGGAAACAGGCGGCGCAGTATATATAGCGGATATATACGGCCGGGAAAAAATAATTGCCCTGGAATAAAAAAGACGGCTGCCCGCCGTCATTTTTTGCTTAAATAATTTCCCCGCGTCAGAGGGACTGCCGTTTATTACTCCGTTTTTAGACGGTAAAGCATCTGCTCTAAATATGTGGCCACGCCGTCCTCATCGTTAGCCAGGCACACTTCGTCCGCTGCTTCCTTAACTTCAATTCGGGCATTTCCCACAGCCACCGAATGCCCCGCATACTCCAGCATGGATAAATCATTTAAGGAATCGCCAAAGGCCAGCACTTCCTCCCGTTTTATCCCCATTCTGCTACACAGCAGCTTTAAGGCGCTGCCCTTACCCGCAAGGGGGCTGACAAATTCTAAAAATTCAGGATTGGACACAGTAACAACCAATCTATCCTTATACTGCTCTCTCATAACGGGCAGTAATCTCTGCACCTCTTCCGGATAAGTAAGGGTTATTATCTTTGTAGGAGGAGTATAAATGCTCTCGGACAGCAGCCGATGTGTCGGATGCGCCTCGCTGCCCGTGGCGCTGGTATACATTTTGGTTATATCAGTTATCTCCCGGCAGTACATTTTATCATCCATATACGCCTGGATATACAGATTCATCCCTTCAAGCTGAGTTATTAGCTCTTTGGCCAAAGGTAAATCTATATCCCAGTGGTTTATAGTCTCTCCGCTGACAGGGTCAATTATCCACGCGCCGTTATAGCTGATTACAGGTATTTCTATTTCCAGTTCCTTGACATATCTCTTTAAGGAATCATACATCCTGCCTGAACAGAAAGTAAAGGGAATATTATATTTTTTGAGAGACTTTATAACATTGACCGTATGCTCTGAAAGAGTTTTGTCAGAGCGCAGAAGGGTATCGTCAAAATCGCTTACTATCAATTTATACATATTTCTGCTCCGTTAACAGCATTTTACTTGGCCATCCTTAAGCAAACAAACTCAGGCAGGCCAAATTATTTTTTGACATCTTTATTATAATAACCGTTAAATGATAAAGGCGCAAGCGGTTTTAAAATAAGCCGGGGAAATTGCGCTGGGAGTGTAGTGCCGGCGGAATTGGGGCGGAGGGGCCAAAAGGCGCCGCGGCGTTTGGCAGGCGAAGCCTGCCTGGCCGGGCTGCGCCCGGCTGGCGGTCCTTCGGGCCGCAAACGCCGCGGCGCCTTTCGGCCCCTCTGCCCCAATTCCGATGCAGCTTTTACATTATTCATATCCGCAGCTATATTTCCGCTTCCCCGTCCTTTTTATCATCCTTGTGAAAAAAATGATATACCTCTTTTGCGCTGAGAGCGTTCATGCCCTCCAAATTGCTAAGTTCCTCAACGCTTGCCTGCTTTATCCTCTCAACAGAGCCGTAGGTCTTAAACAGAAGCTTCCTTCTCTTCTGCCCTATTCCCAATATGCCCTCCAGCTGACTTAAAAGCCCGCGCTTATTCCTGAGAGAACGATGATAGGTAATGGCAAAGCGGTGCGCTTCGTCCCGAATGGTCTGCAAAAGCAGTACGCCGGGAGAATTGGCCTCCAGTTCCAGCGGCAGGCTTTCATTGGGCACAAAAACCTCTTCCATTCTTTTGGCAAGCCCTATTGCCGGAAGGGACAGCCCCAGTTCGCTTAAAATTTCACACGCACTGCTCAGCTGCCCCTTTCCCCCGTCTATAACTATGAGGTCGGGCGGGTCGCTAAAGCCCTCGCTTCCCTGTGCAAGCCGCTTATAGCGGCGGGATATTACCTCTCTCATGCTTAAAAAGTCGTCGTTCTGATCCTGCCTTATCTTAAAGCGGCGGTATTCCTTAGGCGCAGGCACGCCGTTTAGCAATACCACCATTGACGCCACTGTATCCGTACCCTGAATGTGAGAGATATCAAAGCATTCAATCCGCTCAGGCCATTTTGTCAGCCCCAGCGCTTCCTTAAGCTGGGTAAGGCCCGCCTCTCTTCTGGCGCGCATGGCCGCCTGACGCTCAAAGGATTTATTCATGCGCTCCTGGGCGTTGGCCTTGGCCATATCCAGCAGCTTCTTTTTATCCCCCTTGCGCGGGGTAAGCAGTTTAATTTTCCGTCGCGCAGAAGCCGAAAGATATTCCTCCAGCGCCTCCCGTCCTTCGGCTGCCTCCACCAGGAGGACCGAGCACATGGGGCTTTCCTTTGAATACCGGCTCGCTATATACTGGCTGATAAGCTGGTCTATGCCTATGGCGCCTACTTCGGGATATTCTTTAATATCCGTGCCTATAAGCCTGCCTGAACGCACATAAAGCGCGCAGATAACCGCATAGCCGTCTTTAAGCGCTGCGGCTATAACGTCATGGTCCCCTTCCGCCAGCACTACTTTCTGCTGCTGATATAATTTTTTAACCGTGCCTATCCTGTCGCGCAGCTCAGCCGCCCTTTCATACTGCTGCTTTTCGGACGCCTTATACATATTCTGTTCCAGCCGCGCAATAATCTCGTCCGGGCTGCCCCCCAGCAAATCTGCCGCGCCCTTTGCCATAAGGGCATATTCCTCCTGGGAAACAGCTCCCACGCAGGGAGCGCTGCACTTTTTAAGCATATAGCGCATGCAGGGCCTTGCATTTTTCTTAGGTTTATCTAATTTCTGCCTGCATGTACGCATCGGATATATATCATTAACCAGATCCAGCAAATCGTTTGCCATGCTGTTGCTCAAATAGGGGCCGAAATACTGGCCGTCCTTGGCGTACCGGCGCGCCAGTTCAAGGCGCGGATAGGCTTCAGCTGTTATCCTTATATACGGGTACCCTCTGGAATCCTTAAGCTCAATATTATATAGGGGCTCATAGCGCTTTATAAGGTTATTTTCCAGCATAAAGGCTTCCCGCTCAGTCGTAACCACGATATAATCCAGGTCGTCTATATGCGAAACCATAGCCTGGGTCTTGATATCGTGCTCTTTGGAATGGAAATAGGAGCGCACCCGGTTTTTTAAATTTTTAGCCTTGCCCACATATATTATCCGCCCCGCGGCATTTTTCATCATATATACGCCCGGCGAATCGGGCAGGCCCCTGAGCTTGGCGCTGAGACGCTCGTTCATAAACGCCCTTCCTCCATTATAGCCTACATTTCGCTTAAATGCAGCATTCCCTGGAGCAGCACCTGGCCTATATGGTCGTCATCCAGCGAATAATATACCACCTTGCCCTCCCGGCGGTAGCGTATCAGCCTGCTGTTGCGCAGAGTTTTGAGCTGATGGGAAATAGTTGACTGATTCATATCCAGCGCAGCCGAAATATCGCATACGCACATCTCGCTCATGGATAAAAGATAGAGTATTTTCAGCCGCGTAACGTCAGAAAACAGCTTGTAAAAATCCACCAGCCGCATTATGCTCCGCTCATCCATAAGCTTATCCTGCATAGCCTGAACAACTTCAGGATGCATAACGGTCTTTTCCGCACATTCTACATTCTGATTCATGTCTGCTCCTCCCAAAATTCATATGCACATATGCATCATCATTCATGCGAATATGATACGCGCAGTTCCGCGGCTTGTCAAGAGGTTTTTACTCCCTTAATCTGCGCGTCTCAAAAAATCTGGTATCATTCATTAAAAATATTAAAGTTTATTGTCCAAATTTATAAAGCGGCCTTTATATAGGTCTCCGATAAGGAAGTATTTCTATAAAGCATTACCCTAAATTGACAAGGGGATACACGCCTCCAGCGGTTTGATTCCGGCATTTCTGCGTCATCGTCAATGGGTGCACGTTCAGTACGCCTCATTCCCCTTCCTTGAAAATGCCGGAATCAGACCTAATGGAGGTCGAAGAGTCAGACGGCGGCCGTTTGAGTACCCTGCAAGGCGCTTGAACGACGTGTACTGGACGTACACGGAGGGAAAAGCAGCACGGCATGACACTCAAACAGCCCTGTCCCGACCGTATATGCCCGTGTCAATTTAGGGTAGAAGTTTTAGAATATTTCTATCGCCATGGATATAGGATGGGGGTAATAAGCGATACTTCGCCTTCTCTTGAATACACATTGCAGCAATTAGGAATTGCAAAATATTTTACTTCATTTACTGCCAGCTCCATTGTAGGAGCGGGAAAGCCCAGTCCTATTATTTTTAATGCAGCGCTCAAGGCACAGGACGTCTCAGCAGAAGAAAGCATATATGTGGATGACTACAAGCCTGAAGCTGACGGCGCAAGAGAACAGGGCTTTACTTCTTTTTTGATAGGCAGAACAGGATGCCCTGCCGATAAATGGGACATTAACAGTCTTACGCAGTTAATTGATTTTTCAGAATCCTAAAATATGCCTAATGCTGCGCAGCGGACTGAATAGCCAACCAATTCCTCCGCTTCTTTAAAAATTGCGTTAAATACGCAATGGCGGAGCATTTTTTTAATGCGCCGCCATTTTTAATGCAATCTTTATATGCCGCGTAAGTTCAAGCCGCAGTTTGTTCCCGGCTCCGAATAATTAAGCTGAATTATTTAAGCAGTCCTTTTATTTCTTCAAGCACCTCATCCGGTCTTATTTTGCGCGAAAGCGTCTTATCCCTGCTCACCAGCTCGCAGCAGCCCTCTTTAAGATTGCGCGGGCTGACTATGATTCTGTAGGGCACGCCCAGGAGGTCGGCGTCCGAGAACATTACGCCTGCGCTTACCGCCCGGTCGTCGTATATGACTTCTATGCCCGCCTGCTGCATTTCCTCGTATAATTTATCTCCCAGCGCCTTGACCTCGGCGTCATCCGCCCTTACACAGCAGATATGTACCTGCCAGGGCGCGATGGCCAGGGGCCATATGGGACCGTAATCGTCATGGCGGGCCTCGCAGATAGAAGCGGCAAGACGGCCCACGCCTATGCCGTAGCAGCCCATAATGGGATATTTAAGCTCGCCGTTTTCATCCAGGTACTGCATGCTCATTGCCTTGGTATATTTAGTCCCCAGCTGGAATATGTTCCCTACCTCTATGCCGCGGGATATTTTAAGGGAATGCCTGCCGCATTTAGGGCAGATCCCTCCTTCCAGGGCCTTTGCCAAATCATAATATTCCGCCTGGCCGTAATCTCTTTTAATGTTCATGCCTGTATAATGATAATCCGCCTCATTTGCGCCGCAGCAGAGATCAGAAGCGTTTTCCAGGGAGCGGTCAAAGAGGATTTGAGCGTTTTTAAGGCCGATGGGGCCGATAAAGCCCGCCTGAATGCCGCTCTCCTCAGTTATGACGGCGGGATGAACGGCGCAGCCCAGGCAGTTGGTCAGCTTGGTCTCATTCACATCCAAGTCTCCCCGGATAAACACAACCACATATTGGTCATTGCTGTTCTTCTGATATACTACCGCCTTGCAGGCCTTATTTACGGGCAGCTTTAAGAAGGCGCATACCTCTTCTATGGTCTTCTGGCCGGGAGTATGTATTTTTTCAAGAGGCCTTTCCGCATCCAGGGCGTTTTCTCCCTCCGGAGCATTTTCTACAACGCACTCGGCCGCCTCCATATTAGCCTTATAATCGCATTCCGAGCAGGTAACTATGGTATCCTCCCCTATGGGTGTGAGCAGCATAAATTCATGCGAAAGGCTTCCGCCCATCATGCCCGAATCAGATTCTATTGCCACCACTTCCGGCACTCCCACCCGCGCAAAGATGCGCTCATAGGCGTGATAGCAGCGGTCGTAGTAAGCTTCCAGATCTGCCTGGCTGGTGTGGAAGGAATAGGCGTCCTTCATGGTAAATTCCCTCACGCGGATAAGCCCGCCGCGGGGACGCGCTTCGTCGCGGAACTTAGTCTGAATCTGATATATCATAAAGGGGTATTTGGCATAGCTCTGCCCGTATTCGCGCACCAGATGAACCGCGGCCTCCTCATGGGTCATGCCCAGCACCATTGGAGCGCCGTTGCGGTCCTCAAATCGCAGCATTTCGCTTCCTATGCTGTAATACCGGCCCGATTCCTGCCAAAGAGAAGCGGGCATAACCACTGGAAAAAGCACCTCCTGCCCGTCTATGGCGTCCATCTCCTGCCTGATGATATTTTCAATCTTGTGAGTTATACGGCGCAGAACAGTGTAAGAGGAATATATGCCGTTAGCCATATTCTTCATATAACCGCCCCGTATCATTAAAGCGTGGCTGTCTATAACGCAGTCGGCCGGCCTCTGCTTAAAGCGCTCCCCCACCAGCTTATCCAGTTTCATTTTAAACTACCTCCGTTTTATTTTTTAATTAAAAACGCCCCAAGCCCGCTTGGGCTTAGGGCGAATATAAATCCGCGGTACCACCTAAATTCGGAAAAAACTTTTCCGCTCTTAAAAGCGCTTGGCTGCGCTGCTTCCCTTATAACGGCGGGCATGCCGGCGGCTTTTTAGGACCAAGCCGCAGCTCCGGGACGGGTTGGGCGCCGGGCGATGAAAATTTCCACCTGCCATTTTCTCTCTTTAAACGCCTTGAACGCTTAATGCTTCCCTTCACAGCCTTTTATTTGCTTTCTTTATAGCACAGCCTTCCTCTTTTGTCAAGCGCGGGTGCGCTTGAAAGGAATTTTCAGCTTTAGGGTATGGACATCATATGTGCCGGTGTGCTATAATTATACGCAGATATATAACCGGGCGATACAATCATGACAGGATACGTTTATAAGGCGAAGCCCGCCGTGTCTGCGCGCTCTCTATACGCCAGTGCGCCCTCTTATAAATTCCCTGCCTGGGGCGCTTTATCCATTGTAAACCAACCCTACCCTGAATTGACAAGAGCATATACGGTCAGGACAGGGCTGTTTGAGTGTCCTGCCGTGCTGCTTTTCGCTCCGTGTACGTCCAGTACACGTCGTTCAAGCGCCTTGCAGGGCACCCAAACGGCCGCCGTCTGGCTCTTCGGCCTTAAGCAGGTTTGATTCCGGCATTTTCAAGGAAGCGGAACGAGGCGTACTGAACCTACACCTATTGACGACGACGCAGAAAATGCCAAAATCAGACCGCTGAAGGCGTGTATCCCCTCGTCAATTTAGGGTAAGCCTTTTAAAATCAATCCCTATTGCCGCAATTAAGGCCTGCATACAAATTATTATATCAGATAAAAGGGTGATTTATATGCTCAATCAGCCGGACAGCCGAATAACTCATTCAAAGAAAGCAAAAAAAGCGCAAAACGCAAAAAAGCCTGATAAAGCCAAGCTGAATAAAAGGTCAAAAGATCTGGATAATTTTACTTTCGCACGCATAAACCTGCTCGTTCTGGCCTGTCTTACTCTCCTGAATCTGGCTTTTTTGGCCTTTGGCCTGGATATTTCCCTTTTGTTTTCGGCAATTATCCCCTATTTTTCAATGTTCCTGGGAGTAGAATATATAAACGCCGGCATGCCTCTGGGCTGGATATGTATAATTCTTGCCGCGGCAATATGCGCATTTTACCTGTTTTGCTATGTATATTCCAAAAAAAATCCCAAATGGCTTAAAGCGGCTTTTATCTGTTTCCTGCCCGACAGCTGGCTCTGCGTATATCTGCTGCTGATGGACTTTGATTTGACCGGAATACTCAGCACGCTGTTTATGCTTTGGATGCTTTTCTGCTTTATATCAGGCATAGTTAAAGAAAGCCCTAACGGCAGGGAGCAGGAGGTTAAACCCACAAAAGAAAAATAAGCGCCCTAAAGCCGGCGCTTAAAAATCAGGCGGACAATACAGGCGGGTTTGCGGACAATGCAGGCGTTTTTTTGCTCAGAATACCCGCCGCGTCCGCTTTGCCAAGCAATGCTCCCTCATGTCCCGGCCCGCGCCCTGCAATAGTCCGATATGCGCTCTTTATAAATTCCAAGCACCTTAATTGGGGTGCTTTTTGAAGCTGCAAATGGGCAGGGCGCTGATTCTGCCGCAGTACCGCGGCATAAGCAACCCAAAGCAAATAGGAAAAGCGTCCTCTTATGAGGCGCACCGCGCTCTGACTGCATTGGCTTAGCAAAAGAAAAGCGCTTTTGGGATGCTGCCGCCCGTTCAAGCCGCGCTCCCAAAAGCAGTGTTTGAAACCCTTAAAGACCTCTTTAAGGGTTTTTTCTTATTTTACAGGTTTTTCACACAGGCACATGTTTGGAAATTCAGCCCTAAAGCTGTTCCGCGCGCTCCAGCGCCTGGCGGGCCGCATTCTGCTCTGATTCCTTTTTGCTGCTTCCCGAACCCCGCCCTTTCAGGCGGCCGTCCACCCGGACAATGGAAACAAAGGAAGGCATATGGGACGGGCCCTCCACCCTTTCCAATTCGTATTTGATTTTTTTATGTCCCAGCGCCTGAAAATACTCCTGCAGGCGAGTTTTGTAATCTATCGCGGCGTCAGGCAGCTGCTCGGCCTCCATAATCTGCGGTCCCAGCAGGTTAATTATTATCTGCGCGGCGCGCTCAAAGCCGCCGTCTACAAACATGGCGCCGCATACCGCTTCAAACGCGTCCGACAGTATGCCCGGCTTATCCTCGCCGCCGCTCCGGCGCTCGCCGCCGCTCATATCAATATACTGCCCCAGGCCAATGCTGCGCGCCGCCTGGGCCAGGGGCGTTTCCGAAACTATTCCTGCCCTGAGCCGGGAAAGCGCGCCCTCCTGGAGAGCAAGGCTTTTATAGAGATGCTGGCTCACGGCCAGTTCTATAACAGCGTCCCCAAGATATTCCAAGCGCTGGTTATTGCTCTCATGCCGGCCGTCCCCAGCGATGGAAGGATGAACCAGAGCCTGCGCCAGCAGGCTCTGATCCTTAAAAACATATCCTAATTTTTGCTCAAGCGCACTTAATTCCATAAAATTCTCAGGCCGTTTTTTTCTCCAGATACGCAGCTATATCCCCTACCGTAACCAGATTGCCCAGCTCCTCGTCGGGAATTTCCACGTTGTATCTTTCCTCAAGCTCCAGCATTAATGCGGCCACATCCAGCGAATCCGCCTTCAAATCGTCCACCAGGCTGCTCTGGGGAGTGATTTTGCTTTCCTCAATGCTGAGCTGCTCCGCAATAACCTTAATAACAGTTTCCAACATAATTTTTTGCCTCCTGATAAATTATAATATAATTGCGTTTGCTTTATGCAATAAAGCTCAAAATTTAAATTTCTACTGCGGACAGACGCTCTTTTATTATTTCCACAACGTCCGCATTTATCATGCGGGCGCACTGGCGCACTGCCGCGCGCACGGCTTTGGCATTGCTGGAGCCGTGCCCCTTTATAATAACGCCGTCTATGCCCAGAAGAGGCGCGCCGCCGTATTCGGTATAATCCATCATCTTTTTTATACGCTTAAGGGAGGGCATTAAAAGCCCGGCGCCCATTTTGGAGCGCAGCCCCGAAGAAAATTCCTTTTTTATAATGCCCATAAGGAAGGAGGCCGTGCCCTCTATGCTCTTAAGGAGCAGATTGCCCGCAAAGCCGTCCGATACTATTACATCCGCCTTGTCAAAGACGTCCCGGCCTTCAAGGTTGCCCACGAAATTGATATCAGTGCGCGCCTTGAGAAGAGGGAAAGTCTCATGGGTAAGCACGTTGCCCTTTTCGTCCTCAGTGCCCACATTGGCCAGCCCTATGCGGGGGGAGTCCAGACGGAGCACGCTTTTCATGTATATATCCCCCATAACCGCAAACTGCTCAAGATTGGCAGGCTTGCAGTCCATATTGGCGCCGCAGTCTATGAGCATGACGCCCTTGCCGCCGTTAGGCAGGATGGGGGCCAGCGCCGGCCTGAGCACGCCTTTAATTCTGCCCACCCTCAGCAGCGCGCCAGAGAGAGCCGCGCCCGTGCTTCCGCAGGTGAGAAAGCCGTCCCCCGATTTATCCTTTAAAAGCTCCAGGCCCACCACCATAGAGGAATTTTTCTTTTTCTTTATCGCATTTACAGGCGGCTCGTCCATAGATATCCGTTCAGGGGCGTGCACTATATCTATCCTGGGCATCAGCTCCCTGTGACCGTTGAGCAAATCCTTTAAAATATTCTCGTCCCCGGTAAGGATAACCGACATTTCGTTAAATTCGTCCATTCCTTCCAGAACGCCCGACACTATTTCTTCAGGAGCGTTATCTCCCCCGAAAGCGTCAACAATAAGCTTCATTTTAAAGCCTCCAGTTTATAAAACCTTTAATCTGCACGCAAAGAATTATACAATAAGCTTATCCAAAATGCAACCGATTTAAAAAAATAAAGCGCCCGAAAACACGGGATTTTCACCAAAAAAAGCAAAACAGGCCGCCGCCCGACCCCGCATACCAGCAACCGGGCCTAACGTCAGCCTGCTTTAAATATAAAACGTCTTTTATTTCTCTTCCTCGGTCTGGATAACCTGCCTGCCGTCATAATATCCGCAGGCTTTGCATACCCTGTGCGAGAGCTTAGGCTCCTTGCAGCGCGGGCAAGGGGCAATTCCGGGAGCTGTAAGCTTCCAGTTGGCACGGCGGGAATCCCTCCTGGCCTTAGAAATCTTTCTTTTGGGCTGTATCATTTCATTACACCTCCTCGTCTGTTTAAAAATCTGTACTGCACAGATTAATTACCTATTCTTGAGCAGCCGCAGTCCCCTTGGTTGAGGTCGTGGCCGCATACGCCGCATAAGCCTTTGCAATCCTCTTTGCACAGCCGCTGTATTGGTATTTCCATCAAAATGCTTTCCAGCACCGGCTCGTCTAAAAGTATCCACTGGCCGTCCCTGAGCACATATTCATGCTCAGGCGCGGAATCAAGATAATACATTTGACTGACTTTCGCATTAACGGGCATTATAAATTCCCTGTCGCAGCGGTTGCAGTTCATTTTTACATTGGCCCGCACCCTGCCGGTAAGCACAACTCCTTCGCCGTTAGAGCATATCTCTCCTTCAAACACGGCCGGCCCGTCAAAAACAAGCCTGCCCATAAGCTCAACCGGCTCGTATTCCAGAGAGCCCTCCGCCTTGAAAGCTTCGCCCGGATTGCGCAATGCGTTTTTCACATTGATAAACATTATATAATCTCCTTATGAAACGCTAAAATATTATATTTATTTTTTTGCGGTTTGTCAATTACTATTTATTAAAACGAGCCTTTTGCAGGCGCGCGCCCAGCTTAAAAAGAATTAAAAGGCTCCTTCCGCGCCCTGGCCAAAGGGGCCTGAAAGAATAAAAACGTCTTGACAAACCCTTTATATATGTTATCATTTATTTTACCCTCAGTTTACAAGGAACTACATGGTCAGAAGGCATAAAATATGCGTCCTGCCGCGTTGCTTTGACTCCAAGTACGCCCGGTACATGTCGTTTCTGCGCGCTTTACCTGGCACAAATTTTATGCCT
>OMGY01002404.1_pt1 | contig 14198 bp, 10 predicted proteins | sample 1674461 | NCBI WGS metagenome assembly OMGY01 (sample SAMN05578579, study PRJEB25193) | human gut metagenome | biome: Human Microbiome; feature: human-associated habitat; material: feces | host: Homo sapiens | place: USA:Birmingham
CCATCCGCCAAAGGCGGACTCCATCGCCGACCTGCCCTCCCGCAGGTCGGCTTTCTTGCAAAAAGAAAGCACGCCGCAACGGTCCGAGTGGAACCGCCTGCGACGTGCTTATTCTTTGATATTCTGTTCTTTCAGCCAGGTGAGCAACCCCCGCGCCATCTCCAGTTCTCGCGGGGACATAGGGCGGAGCAGGGAGGCCACATCCTTCCAGGCCTCTCTGCGCTGGCTCGTACCCACCAGAAACTCATCCGGTGTAGTGTCCAGCGCAATGGCCAGGCGCATGATGACCTCGGTGGAAGGAATGGAGACGGCCCGCTCGATATTGGAGAGATAGGGGTCGCTGATATCCACCATCTCGCTGAGCTGCGCCTGACGCAACCCCAGCTCTTTTCTGCGCTTGGCAATGCGTTTGCCGATTTCAGTATAGTCCAGCTCCATGTGCACCCCTTCTTTCCCCTCTATTGTATCTCGAATGTGGCACAATGAAACAATCTATAAATTAGAAAAATTTTCTTGACGTTGATAAAATTCGTTCTTATAATATAAAACATAAACTAGAAGATTAAGTTTTTTATTTTGTGCAGAAAGGGGATGTTCCCACTGATCTCCGTCTTTCGGCTGGCCTCCAGGAGGCAGCCTGGGTTTCGCCTTTCGGGAGAGGCGGTCTCTTTGCCGCGCTTCCAGGCACTTTTGGAGCGGCGCAATCGGGAGACCTATCGCCTGCCCCTGGTCATCACCCAGGAGACCCTCTCTTCCCTCCCCGACGAGCCGCTGCGCCCCTGCCTACTCGTCTCCCACCGGGACCACCCCAAGTCCTACTTCCGCCACTGCATCCTCTTTGAGATGCAGGACGGCGTGCCCGTGCTGGACATGAAATACAAATCGGGCGTCGGGGCGTTGCCGATCCCCGTGCTGCATGGCCTGACGATGGGCGAAATCGCCCGCATGGCCGTCGGCGAAGGGTGGGCGAAGCCGTGCGACCTGACGGTCGTGAAGTGCCGCAACTACACCCATGCCACCGAATACCTCTTGCCCGTCGCTCCGTCGCCCAACCTTCCGACTGCGCGCGCCGTCTATCTCTATGCCGCGCTGTGCCCCTTCGAGGGCACGGTCGTGAGCCTCGGACGCGGAACGGACTGCCCGTTCGAAATCTACGGACATCCCGATATGACCGGACGCGCCTTTTCCTTTACGCCGCGCCCCACGGCCGGGGCCAAACATCCGCCGCTCGAAGGCCGGCTGTGCCACGGCGTCGACCTGCGCGGCATGCCGCTCTCCGAGGCCCGCGAAGTGGGATTCTCGCTGCGCTACGTGATCGACGCCTACCGCGATCTGGGGCTGGGGGACAGGTTCTTCACCCCGATGTTCGAAAAGCTGGTCGGTGCGGGATGGGTGCGCGGGATGATCGTGGCCGGGGCTTCGGAGGAGGTGATCCGCGCCCGCTGGGTTCCCGATGTGGAACGCTACCGCGAAAAGCGGGTGCAGTACTTGCTTTACGAATAGAATGATGGGGTTTTACGTCATTGCGAGGAGCTGCAGGCGACGTGGCAATCCGAAAAAAACGCAGAGTCGGCCATGGAGAGCAGCTATGTATATATATTGACCAATAAACTGCATACGGTGCTGTATGTCGGCGTTACGACCTCGTTATCCCGGCGTATGAAAGAACATGCCGCCGGTCAGTCTGCATTTACGCGCCGCTATAACGTCCATAAGTTGATTTACGTCGAGGAGTATCGGAACGTTCGGGATGCAATCGCCCGGGAGAAACAAATCAAGAGTTGGAGCCGGAAACGGAAAATCGGGTTAATAGACTCTCAAAATTCATTGTGGAAGGACTTATCGGACGGGTTCGTCTGATTCTTGATCTGGGCCGTAATGCCACAGCGCAGCAATCGGATTGCCGCGTCGCTGCGCTCCTCGCAATGACGTAAAAGCGCCCCGGATCGGAGCGCTTTTTCTTTTTCATACGGGCGTTACCCGATCCGCCTCGGTGATCTTCCGCAGGACGCGGCAGGGCGAGCCGACGGCCACGACTCCCGCCGGAATGTCGCGCGTGACGACGCTCCCGGCCCCGATCACCGTGTTGTCGCCGATCGTCACGCCCTGCATCACGACCGTGTGGCCTCCGATCCAGACGTTGTTGCCGATGGCAATGGGCAGCGAACGCATGATGCCGGCGTTGCGCTGGTCGGGCAGCAGGGCGTGGTTGACGGTGTAGATGCCGACGTTCGGCCCGATGAAGACGTGGTCGCCGATGGTGACGGGCGCTTCGTCGAGGATCGTCAGGTTGAAATTGCCGACGAAATGGTCGCCGACCGAAATCTGCGCTCCGAAATCGCAGTGGAACGGGCTGTGGATGCAGACCGACTTGCCGACGTGTCCGAACAGCTGCCGGATGATCGCCTCCCGCTCCTCCCGGCGGCTCGGGGGCAGCTGGTTGAGCCGGAACACCAGCTCCTCGGTCCGCAGCAGCGCGCCGCCGATTTCAGGACAGATGGCGTGGAGCCAAAGCCCGGCTTTCATTTTTTCGAGATCGCCCATGATTCGTTGGTTGTTGGGTGGGGGAAGCGGCTTTTCAAACCGCAAAAAGCACACCCCGTTGCCGAGGTGTGCTTCTCTTTCGGATATTCCGTGTTACTCCGAAACGATCGCCTCGCTCGGGCATACGCCTGCGCAGGTGCCGCAGTCGATACATTTGTCGGCGTCGATCACATAGATGTCGCCGGCCGAAATAGCCTCTACGGGGCACTCGCCGATGCAGCTGCCGCATGCAACGCACGAGTCGGTAATTTTGTAAGCCATTGTGTTGAGTGTTTATTGTTAAATGTGTGTGTGCAAATATAAAAACTTATTTGATAATATCAAAACCCGTGTAGGGAATCAGCGCCTCGGGGATGCGGATGCCTTCGGGGGTCTGATAGTTCTCCAGCAGCGCGGCCACGATGCGCGGCAGGGCCAGCGACGAGCCGTTGAGGGTGTGCGCCAGCTGGATTTTCTTCTCCTCGTCGCGGTAGCGGAGTTTGAGGCGGTTGGCCTGGAACGACTCGAAATTCGATACCGACGACACTTCGAGCCAGCGTTTCTGGGCCTCGGAGTAGACTTCGAAATCGTAGGTCAGCGCCGAGGTGAACGACATGTCGCCGCCGCACAGGCGCAGGATGCGGTAGGGCAGGCCCAGGGCCTTGACGATGCTCTCCACGTGGGCCACCATGCCGTCCAATGCTTCGTAGCTCTTTTCGGGCAGCGAGAGCTGCACGATCTCCACCTTGTCGAACTGGTGCAGGCGGTTGAGTCCGCGCACGTCCTTGCCGTACGACCCGGCCTCGCGGCGGAAGCACGGGGTGTAGGCGGTCATCTTCACCGGAAAATCCTCCTTTTCGAGGATCACGTCGCGGTAGATGTTCGTCACGGGAACCTCGGCCGTGGGAACGAGATAGAAGTTGTCTACCGTGGCGTGGTACATCTGCCCCTCCTTGTCGGGGAGCTGTCCCGTGCCGAAGCCCGAAGCCTCGTTGACCATCACGGGCGGCTCCACTTCGAGGTAGCCGGCCGCCGTGTTGCAGTCGAGGAAATAGTTGATCAGCGAGCGCTGCCACCGTGCGCCCATGTTCTTCTAGACGGGGAATCCCGCGCCGGTGAGCTTCACGCCCAGGTCGAAGTCGATGATGTCGTACTTGCGGGCCAGCTCCCAGTGGGGCAGCGGGTTTTCCGGAAGCGCGGTGTAGCTTTCCACGAGCTTGACGACGAGGTTGTCCTCGGCCGTCTTGCCTTCGGGGACGATCTCGGCGGGGAAGTTCGGCAGCGAGACGATGGCCGACTGCAACTCCTGCCGAGCGTCGGTCAGCTCGGCTTCGAGGCGCGAGGACTTCTCCTTGAGGTCCGCCACGAAGCGTTTGCGCTCCTCGGCCTCCTCGCGGCGGCCCTGGCCCATCAGTGCGCCGATCTCCTTGGCGGCCTTGTTCTGGGCGGCCAGCGTGTTGTCGAGTTCCAGCTGGAGGGCTTTGCGCCGGTCGTCGAAGCTGATGATCTTTTCGATGACAGGCGTGGCGTCCACGCCCTTCTTGGCCAGCTTGCGTGCGGCGGCCTCTTTGTCATCGCGGATTTGCTTTATCGTAAGCATAATATCGTGAGTTTTTTTGTGTTTTCGCCTTACAACCTGCAAAATTAGTAAATTCGCGCCAAACTGTCACGCCGAGACGCCGTTTTTTGCGATTTTATGAAAAAACCGGACTTCCGCCCAAAGCGGAAATCCGGTTTTCGGTTGTGCGGGCTGCGGATCAGCGGGTGTGGAGCACGAGGTCCGTGCGCAGACGCTTGCCTTCGGCCGGGACTTTCGCCGCCGTGCTTCCGGAGGCTTTCGCCGGAACGGCGACGCGTTCGCCCGTCAGGTAGGTCGTGAAGCGCTGTCCGCCGGTCTCGATGCTTCCGGTCCGCGATTCCGCGGTGCGGGCAGCGGTCTGTGCGGACGCCTGCTGGAGGGGCTTCATCTTGAGGGACGAGTAGGTTTTCGAACCGGCGTACTGGCGCAGGTAGCTCGAACTCGACGCCTGCGGCGTGCTGAAGAGCAGGAACATGTAGCTGTTGACCTCTTCGGGCGAGTAGGGGCTTGAAGCCCAGTAGAGCGTGTCGCCGATGTAGCCGACGGCCATTCCGGCGTCGCCCCAGAAGATCGACAGTCCGTTCGAGAAGCCGAGCGTCGCATAGGCGCCGTTGTACATCCCCGCGTACTGGGGTTCGACGATCAGCATGTGCAGCTCCTTGTCGTAGTAGCCCTTCAGCTGGGGTGCGAAGTCGCGCATGTCGGTCATGCCGCTGATGAGCACGTCGCGGTCGTTGATGCGCGCGATGTCCATGCGGAAGGTCTTTTCGGACGACTGCGAATCGACGTCGACGGTCGCCGTGACGCCGAATGCGCCGATGAAGTCCTCCAGGGTCTTCGTCCGGTCGAAATCCTTGGCGAAGTAGCCGAACGTCGACGCGCTCTTCGAAACGAAAGCCGTGTCGCCGAACGAGTTGTACATCAGCAGGGCGAGTGTGTACGTGCTGCCTTCGTCGAGCGGGCTGAACGACGTGCCGCGGCCTTCGGGGGAGTTGAGCTGCGCGATCATCTCCTCGGGAACGTCGTAGCCCCGGGATGCGGTCACCTCCTCCAGTGTCATGCCGAGCGCTTCGCACAGGTAGTCGGCGACGGCGGTTTTGACGCAGAGATATTTCATCGCCGCCACATTCGCGGTCTGCATCTGCCAGATGAGCGTGTTGTAGGGCGAGTAGTTGAGGTTGTTCTCCGGAGCGTAGAACTCGAATTCGAGCGATCGGGGAGCATATTCGTCGTTCGGGTCGTTCGTGAACCGCTGCGTGTAGAGCTTGCAGGGGTTCTCGATCGAGTCGTAGGCCAGCGCCACGGCGGTGTAGTTGCCCGAGGGAACGTTCCAGACCGAGGCGTCGTCCGCGAGGAGCGTCACCACGGGGGTCACGGCCTCCAGTTTGTCGTCGATCAGCTGCCGGCGCACCTCCTGCTGCCGTTCGGCGTCGGCGGTGATGTCTCCGGCGACGACCGCGGCCTTGTAGTACTTCGTGTATTCGTTGGGCGAGAAGTGGAGTTTCGGAGCCTTGAATCCGGTGCTCGTGGTCTCGATGCCCTCGAAAGCGATCTCCACGACGGGCGTGGTGTCGATGTCGGTGTCGAAGACCAGTTTCTCGGTCCCCTGGGCGAAATAGCCCGACGACACGTAGTAGATCAGGTAGAACGAGAAGGTGCTCTCGCCGTCGAACGTGCAGGGATAGCTGGCGTACGCCGAGTCGTTGCCGGTGTAAACGGCCATGTCGGCGACGTAGACGTACTCGTTGTAGTTCGAGTTGTAGTAGCCGATCGACTGCGCCGGCACGGTGCAGGTGTTGTCGTCGTGGAGGACGAACTTGAACGTCACGCCGCTGGCCCAGTCCTTCAGCCGGAAGATATTGGCTCCCACGGCTTTCTCGACCTCCAGGCCCGAATCGCGGCCCGAATAGTACCCGTTGTAGTGGTAGGTTGCCAGCTGGGGGATCTCTTCGCCCTCTCCGGTGGTGCGGTAGAGCGTCTCCCACTCCAGTTCGTAGGTGGCCGAAAGGGTCACCTTGTCGGAGTACTGCGCCACCTGCGCGGCGTTGTCGCCCGGACGCGCCTCCCGGCTGCTGATGTAGAGCGTGGTCTTGTAGTTCGAACCCATGACGAAGTTCGAAAGGTCGACCTCGACGGGAACCGTCACGGAGTGGCTGCCGTCGGGAATGGTCGCCTCGGCCGGAACCGAGAACAACTCGTAGTCGTCGTCCTTGGTCGCCAGATAGACCTTGTAGGCGCCTTTGTTGCCCGGACGCGCGATTTCGACGTTGATCACGCCCTGCACGGCGTCCTGCGGAAACTCCTTCTGGATGGACGACTGGATGAAGTGGATGGCCTTCGCATCGTCCTTGTTGGGGGTGTATTGGTCGCCCTCCTGCGTCTGGCTGCAGGCCGCGGTGAAGAGCAGCAGTCCCGCACCCAGATATTTCGATATGTTTTTCATAGTGTACTTGATTTTCAACGGTTCAAAGGCTCGTTAGGGATTCTGGTCCTCCTCGTTGATGTTCGGATTGGCATCCAGTTCGGCTTTGGGAATGGTCAGCACCCAGTCGTAAGTGTCGGCTTTGGTGATGTTGACGTTCCGGCGGTTCATCATCGAAATGCACTCCTCGGAGAAGCCGTCGTCGGTCCGGCGGTCGATGCCCTGGCCCAGGCGGCGGACGTCGAACAGCCGGCCGTACTCACCCCACAGTTCGATGCGGCGGTGGGTGAGGATGTTTTCGAGGAACGATCCGGTCCAGGTCGTGGTCGTCGCGCCGAGCAGCGTGCCGCTGCGGTTGTTGGCGCTGTAGCCCGGGTCGCGTTCGGCCATGACGGTGTTCATCAGTTCGCGTGCGCTCTTGAGGTCGTCCAGCCGCAGGGCCGCTTCGGCGGCCGTGAAGTACATCTCCTCGACGCGCATGTAGATGTAGTCGCCCAGGAAGGAGGCCATGTTGGCGAACGAGAATTTTTTGCTGACGTAGGGCGACTCCTTGTCCGAGGGGTCCCACCAGTCGCGGCGGATGTCTGTCGCGCTGATGCGGTTGTAGAGCTGCTTGCTGATCAGCTTCGGAGCCGATTTGGCATAGGCGCCCTCCTTGTTGTCCATGTGGGTGAAGAACCCGGCGTAGCCGCCCGCCTGGTCGGCCACCTGAATGCCTGCGCCCCACATGACGTTCTGCTTGTCGAGCGAGTTCATGCCGCCCGTCAGGTCGCTCTTCGTGCCGACGGCGTAGCCGCCTTCGTCGATCACGCGCTTGGCCGCCTTGAATGCCCCGTCCCAGTCGCCTTCCGCCAGACAGGCGCGCGACTTGATGCCCAAGGCCACGTAGAGGTTGATGTGCGATTTGTTATTCTCGGCCAGCGTGGTTTCCCTGGCCTTTTCGAGCAGTTCGATGGCACGGTCGATGTCCTGGTCGATACGGCCGTAGACCGTGCGCAGCGATTCGCGGGGCTGTCCGCCCGTGTCGATCGACGTGCCGGTGGTGTAAACCGGTACGCAGGGCTCGTTCCAGCGCGAAGCGCCCGTCAGGGAGTTGTAGGGGGCGCGGGAGAACCACGTCGCCAGGTTCAGGTAGCAGAGCGCCCGGATGGCGTAGGCCTGTCCTGCGACGTAGGCCACGTCGGCCTCCGTTCCGGCCATTTCCGGCTCGGCGTCGATGATGTAGTTTACATTGGCGATCCATTTGTAGTTGGCGTACCAGACGTCGTACGACCGGAAGGCCGACGAAGTGTAGTTGCTCTTGACGTTGTAGCAGTGGTCGCCCCAGAACCAGCCGTTGCCCTGCGACTGCATGATCAGGTCGTCGGCCATGCAGTCGAGCGCCAGGTTGTAGGCCGCGATGCCGAAGCACTGGTGGGTGTTTGCGGTCGTGGACCATCCGGCCGTCCACATCGAGCGGTAGACGCCGTTGACCGAAGTGATGGCCGTGGATGCCGATTTGAGCAGTTCCTTGCCCGAACCCGAGTCGGTCGGGGAGAAATCGAGCATCGAGTCGCTGCACGAGGGGGCTGATAAGCCGATCAGTGCGATGATAAGATATATTGCTTTTTTCATAGTTGTTTTCTCCCGTGGTTAAAAGTTCAGGTCGATACCGAATGCGATCACGCGCGACGGGGTGTAGCTGTAAGCCACCGATCCCGTGAAGTTATACTGCGGGTCCATGCCGTCCATGTGGTTGAACATGGCGATGTTGTCCAGCGTGGCGTAGATGCGCAGCGACTCGATGTCGATCTTCTTGAGCCAGCGCTTGGGAAGCGTGTAGCCGACGGTGATGTTCTTGATGGCGAAGTACGAGGCGTCGATCAGCGAGTTGCTGGCCGTGGCGTACGAGCCGCCCACTTCGAGCATCGGCACGTCGGTCTTGTCGCCCGGCTTCTGCCAGCGGCGTTTGGCGTTTTTATGCCAGTTGTTGCCGGCGTACTGCACGTACATCGAGCCGTTGTAGAGTCCGTCGTAAACCCATCCGCCGATCGAATAGGTCGTCAGGAACGAGACGTCGATGTTCTTCAGGATCGTGAACGTCGAACCGATGCTGCCGAAGAGTTTCGGCTCGCGGCTTTCGTGGTAGTATTTGCTCAAGGTGGCCATCGCCACGTTGTCGGTGATGTACTCGTCGCAGCGCGTGTTCACCAGCGCCCCCTCGTCGTTGACCGTCTGGGTCCAGTAGGCGTAGTAGAGCTGCTTGCCCGTGGCGGGGTCCACGCCGGCCGTTTTCGGCAGGTAGAAGGTGTAGATCGGCCGCCCCACCTCGATGACGCGGATGCCCGACGTGATGACATCCTGGCCGCCCGTGAGCGAGAGCACCTTGTTGCGGTTGAACGAACCCATCAGCGTCGCGTCCCAGCGGAAGTCGCGCTTGTCGAGGATCGTTCCGCGCAGCGAGACCTCGAGCCCCTGGTTGCGCAGCGAGCCGACGTTGTCGTTGAAGCCCGTGAATCCGGTCGAGATCGGCAGCGGACTGTTGAGCAGCATGTCGCGCGTTTTGCGGTTGTAGTACTCGACCGAAACGCCCAGTCGGCCGCCGAACATCGTGGCTTCGATGCCGGCGTTGAGGTTGCCGTTCTTCTCCCAGGTCACCTTCCTGTTTTCGAGCTTGTCGACGAAGGCGCCCGCATCGGTGGCGTTGGGCCACGTGTAGTCGTAGAGACCCTGCCATGCGTAATAGGTTCCCAGGTTGTCGTTGCCCTGTACGCCGTATGAAACCTTCAGCGTGAGGTTGTCGAGCCACTGGCGGGTGTTCTCCATGAACTGCTCTTCGGAGATGCGCCACGAGGCGCCCACCGACCAGAAATGGCCCCAGCGGTCGCTGGGATGGAAGCGCGACGAACCGTCCGTTCGCCAGCTGGCGTCGATGTAGTAACGGCTCTTGAAGCCGTAGTTGATGCGCGCGAGGTAGGACTCCACGCCGTAGTTGTGCGAATAGCTGTTGTTGTCGGTGGTCGTCACGGCGGGTCCCAACTCGTCGATCCCGCCGACGATGCCGGTTTTTTCGCCGAGGGCGTAGTTGTACTTGTAGCGGTAGTACTCATGGCCGGCCAGCAGGTTGAGGGAGTGGTCGCCGAACGTGCGGTCGTAGGTCAGCAGCTGGTTGAACGTGTAGCTCAGCGTGCGGGTGTTGGTCTTGCTGAGGCGTCCGCCCTGCTGGGCCGCGTTGCCGTGCTCCTTGTCGTAGACCAGCGTGCGCTGGTAGTCGGTGTAGTCCGTACCGAAGTTCATCGTGAGTTTCAGTCCGTAGAGCCGGGCCTCCTCCCTGACCGTCCCGAAGGTGATGTAGCTGCGCGCCGAAAGCGAGTTGCGGGTGTAGTAGGCCTTGTTGTTGTAAAGTTCGGCCTTCGAGTTGAAGCCCTGGGCCGAGGGGCGGTTGGCGTAGCCGTTGTCATCCTCCGATCCGTATTCGTATTGCAGCCGCCCGTCGGCGTCGCGCACGTTGTTGCCGGCCATGTCCTTCAGGTAGACGGGATAGACCGGGGCCATGAACTGCGCCGTGTACCAGACGTTCGACGTGCTTGCGTCCTCGAAACTCTGGTAGCTCGATTCGCTGTGGGCGAAGTTGGCGTTCATGCCGATCTTGAGCCAGCTCTTGGCCTGCGAATCGGCGCCCACGCGGCCCGTGTAGCGGGAGAAGTCGGTGTTCTGGAGAATGCCGTCTTCCATGTAGTATCCCAGCGATGCGACGTAGTTGGCGCGTTCCGAACCGCCGTTCACCGAGACGATGTGTTCGGTGCGTATGGCCGAATTGTCGCTGATTTCGTCCAGCCAGTTCTCGTTCCATGCAGCTTTGGCATCCGAACGGATCTTGCCCGTCGACTGGTCGATCAGCGTCTCCCACGTGTAATTCTTGTACGGGTTGTAGTATTCGGGATTCTTCAGTCCGCCGATCTGCTGGCCGAGGTTGGCGGCGGCGTAGCGGCTCGCGCCCTCGAAATCCATGCCCGTGCCGTATTGGGCGCTGTTGCGCAGCGCTTCGTAGCTCATCTCGACGTAATCTTTCATGTCGACCAGGTCGTAGCGGGGGATGGCGCGCGAGGCGATTCCGACGTTGCCCTTGTACGAAATGCGGATTTTGTCCTTCTTGCCCTTCTTGGTCGTGATGACGATGACGCCGTTGGCTCCGCGGGCGCCGTAGAGCGCACCTGCCGATGCGTCCTTGAGCACGGTCATCGTCTCGATGTCCGCGGGGTTGATCGCGCTGAGCGACCCGTCGAAGGGGATGCCGTCGACCACGTATAGCGGTGTCGCCGAGGCGTTCACCGACCCGATGCCGCGGATGATGACCGATGCCGCTTCGCCCGGCTGGCCGCCGCCGGAGGCGACCTGCACGCCGGCTACGGTTCCTTCGAACGATTTGGTGACGTTGCCCACGACGCGCTTCTGGAGTTCGCCGCCCTTGACGACGGCGGCCGAACCGGTGAACGACTCCTTCTTGGCCGTACCGTAGGCCACGACCATCACGCCTTCGATCTCGGCGGTGTCCTCCCGGAGCGTGACGTCGATGCGGGTCTTGTTGCCGACAGGGATTTTCTCGGTCTTGTAGCCCAGGTAGGAGACGACGAGCGTGGCGTTGGCCGGGACGTTCGTCAGGGTGTAGTCTCCGTCGACGTTCGTCGTGATGCCCTGCGTAGTGCCCTCCACGAGAACGTTCGCGCCGATGATGGCTTCGCCGTTGGCTCCGGTGACTTTGCCGCTGACGGCGACGTTCTGCGCCCAGGAGGCCGTCGTCCATGCCAGTGACAGGATGCACCAGAGAATTGCTGCTATCTTGTTCATAGATGTACTCTTATTTGATGTTGTGCGTGTTGTGAATGATGGTCCAGAGGTCGCCTTCGGGTTTCGCTCCGGCGGGCAGCTGGACGCTCTCCATCGGGTAGATGAACTTCTCGGGGTTGGCGATGGGTTTCCCGGCGGGCGACCGGAGCGGTTCGTCCGTTCGGGTTGCAGCCTGCGCCTTCGCCCGGGCGGCGTCCGGAGCCGCGCTGGTGGTCGCCGAACCCCATTTGGTGACTTTGTCGCCGACCGTGTTGGTCGCCGTCGCCATGAAGACGTACGTGGTTTCGGGCGTTACGCCGCTCTCCCCGGTGAAGAGGATGGCAAAGCCGTTTCCGTTGATGTAGGGGAGGTACTCCTCCTTGAGGTCGTGTCCGAACTCTTCGATCACGGCCGGATAGTTGTCCGTGCTGACGTTCGCCAGGGCGCTCTGTTTGAAAATCGCGTAACGCACCGTTGCGATGTCGATGCCCTTCATGACGCCGGCCACGGTGTTGTGCGTCGGGCCGTAGTTGGCGTTGGTCGAGGCTGCGGCTGCGAACCACGCGGCTGCGGCCGTGCTGGTCTTCGTGGTGACGGAGTTGACGCAGACCGTTTCGGCGCCGCTCGACGAGGTGGCCAGCGTGAGCAGCGTGTAGGACGTGCCGGCGCTGACTCCTTCCGTAAGTCCGTTGTAACCGTCGGCGCTGTTTACCGTCGCCGAGAGCAGCTCGGGGTTGAACTGGACTCCGTAATTGGGGTCTTTCAGGAATGCGGCGATGGCCTGTCGGTCGTAGGGATCGGAGAAGACCTGATTGAAGAGCTTGGTCGTCAGCGTACGGTAGCGGACGTCCGTCACGTCGTCTCCCTTCCAGTGGGTCCACACGGAGTTGGTCCAGCCGTAACCCGTCAGGGCGAGGTAGGCGTTGGTGATGTAGAACCGCTGCGTGAACCAGTCGCTGCCGCCGTAGTTCGGACCGGCGGAGTAGCCGTCGGCCGTGGTCTTGAACTGCGTGGAGGAGAGGTTCGAGGTGATGTTGCCCCGCAGGTCCATGCCGAAGGCGAAGATCACGTAGCTCAACTCGGGGGTGAGTCCCGTCATCTGGAGGCTCTGGGTTCCCGACTTGAGCATCGAGGCCATGGCCAGCTGGAGGCTGATGCCCTGCTTTTTGGCGTATTCGACGATATAGGTCTGGAAGGCGGTCATCAGCTCTTCGGGCGAATACTTGGCGAAGGTCGTGGCCGGGAGAATTTCATAATAGTAGGTTTCGTCGCTGGAGGCGTAGATGTCGAACGCCACGGCGTCGGAGATGATCGTCGTCGGGGCGATGACCAGCGGCGGAACGTCGGCGTCCGAGGTGACGAACGAGAGCTGTGCGGCTTCCGAGTTGGTGAAGCGCGTGGCGTCGGACGTCATGGCGCGCACCGAGAAGGAGTAGGTGCGGCCCTTGTCGAGTTTCGACAGGATGACCGTACGGTTTCGGGTGGTCGACACCTCCCCGCCGTCGACCGAGAACTCATAGAGTTCCGCTTCGGGCACTTCGGTCCAGGAGATGACGGTTTTCGACGCATAGGCGCTGCCGAGCGTGATCTTCGGCTGGGGAAGCTGCTCCAGATCGTCGGTCAGCACGTGGATGTAGGTGAAGGGGGATTCGGTGTATTCGGCCGGGTCCCGGGGGCAGGCCTTGACCGCCACGACATACTCTTTCTGCCGTTCCAGACTGTTGAATTCCAGCCGGCAGCCGGTTGTCGAGGTTTCGCTCCCGCCGTCGAACGTGTAGACGTAGGACCCTGCGTCGTCGACGGCTTCCCAGCGGAGGGTGAATCCGGTGGTCGTCAGGTCGCTGACGATGATCTGCGGCTGTGCGACGGGTTGCAGGCCGGAGCCGGTCTCCGCCGCGTCGTCGTCCGACGAGCAGGCGCACAGTCCCGCGAGGGCCGCCGCCGCGAATGCCGCGTATTTATAAAAGGTTTTCATAGGTTTGATTCTCTTTTGCGTTAGTGAATGTGTCATTCGACGGTTACCTCGATCGGTTTGCGAATGGCCGCGCCGTCCGAGACGATGATCGTCGTCCGGCCTTTCTTGAGGCCGGTGAGCTTCATCACTCCGCCCCGAAGTTCGATCTTCACGAGGTCGGGAACGGAAACGGTGTACCCCAGGACATTGGTGGCGGTGAAGTGGTCGCCCAGGTCGATGCTGACGGTGTCGCCCACGCCGACCCGCTGCGCCGGGATGCCGTCGATCTTGGCGATGTTCCGCAGCAGCTTGTAGGTGTCGAGGCTGCCGATGCCCATGTTGCCCAGATACTGCTGGTATTTGCCGGTGCAGTAGCGGTCGACGGACTGGGTGCTGCTCAACAGCGCCTGCCGGAGCATTTCGCCCGTAAGGCCCTTGCGTTTTTCAGCGCCGTAGTAATAGCTGACGGCCAGCGCGCAGGCTCCCGACACGTGGGGGCAGGCCATCGAGGTCCCCTGGCTGCCTTCGTAGCCCGAAGAGCCGTCGGCGGCCACGCTCGTGCTGTAAACGCCGCCGTAGGCGTTGCTCAGCATCTGGTCGCCGCCCGGGGCCGAGATCCGGACCCATGTGCCGTAGTTGGTGTAGTAGGCCGGGGCGCCCGTGAACGCGGTTGCGCCCACGCTGATCGCGTTGGCGTCGGCGGCGGGATAGCAGACCTCGCTCGAAGCGTCGTTGCCCGCGGCGAAGAGGACGATGCCGCCGGCCATCGGGCCTGTCTGGTTGCCGTTTTCGTCCAGTCCCGCATATTTGTTGAAGTACTCCATGGCACGCGAGAGCGCCGAGTAGGAACCGCGTGTCCAGTCGGTCACGGAGATGGTTCCGGCGGTGTATCCCCAGCTGTTCTGGCAGATCAC
>OMGY01002405.1_pt1 | contig 14190 bp, 10 predicted proteins | sample 1674461 | NCBI WGS metagenome assembly OMGY01 (sample SAMN05578579, study PRJEB25193) | human gut metagenome | biome: Human Microbiome; feature: human-associated habitat; material: feces | host: Homo sapiens | place: USA:Birmingham
GGTTCATCCCCACCCTGATCGAGGAGACCGACAAAATCATGAACGCCCAGAAGGCCCGCGGTGCGCAGCTGGACACCGGCAAGATGCTGGACCGGGTCAAGGCGCTGGTGCCGGTGCTCATCCCGCTGTTCATCTCGGCCTTCCGCCGTGCCGACGAGCTGGCCATGGCCATGGAGTGCCGCTGCTACCGCGGCGGCGACGGCCGCACCCGGCTCAAGGTGCTGCGCTGCACGAAGCAGGACTACATCGACCTGGCGTTCTGCATCGTCTGCTTTGCGGTGATCCTGGCCTCCCGGTGGGTGTTCCCGAATTTTTAAAGGAGCATGACGCTCCGCTGGGCCAGAGGACAAGAGGGGCGTTTCGACGCGCCCCTCTCATCCTCTGGACTCTACTTACCCCTGACGAGAAAGGGGCTGCCCGCCCCTTTCAGACCCCAAAGCTGAAGTCAGAACGCAAAAAGCTGGCGCTGCGCCAGTCGGCGCTGTCGCCGGACGCTTTTTGCGTTCTTCCGATTTAAAACCATGAAACGGGAAAGCAGCGTTTATCCATGAACTTTTTACTGACCCTTGCCTACGATGGCACGAATTACTGCGGGTTTCAGGTGCAGCCCAACGGGCGCAGCGTAGCGGCCGTGTTTCAGGATGCGCTGGAAGCCGTGCTGGGTGCCCGGCCGGACATCAAGGGCTGCAGCCGCACGGATGCCGGGGTGCACGCGCTGGGCTTTATGCTCAACTTCCACGCCGACACCCGCATCCCGGCGGCAAAGCTGCCGCTGGCGCTGAACCGGCATCTGCCCCCGGACATCCGGGCGCTGGAAGCGCGGGTGGTGCCGGACGATTTCCACGCCCGCTATGCGGCCCACACCAAGACCTATCTCTACCGCATCCACAACAGCCCGATCGACTCGCCCTTTGCCGCGCGGTATTATACCAAAGTGCCGGGGCGGCTGGATGCCGATAAGATGCAGCAGGCGGCGCAGTATTTTGTGGGAAAGCACGATTTCCTCGCCCTCTGCGCCTCGGGCAGCTCGGCTGCGGCTCACGGCGACACCGTGCGCACCATCACGGCCTGTGACGTTCAGCGCCGGGGCGACGACATCGACATCACGGTGACGGCAGACGGCTACCTCTACAACATGGTGCGCATCCTTGCAGGCACCCTCTGTGAGGCCGGCGCGGGGCGTCTTGCGCCTGAGGCCGTGCCGGGCATCCTCGCCAGCCGCGACCGCAAAAACGCCGGGCCGACGCTGGCGGCGAAAGGGCTTTTCCTCAAGAGCGTGGACTACGACACGCCCATAGAATAACGCAAACACGACCGATGCTCCCGGAGGGGAAACGCCCCTTTGGGAGCAATGTCATTGCACGAAGGGACAGGAGAGTATGAGAAAAAGACAGCGCGGCCCCCGGCCTGTGTCGGACGAGCCGCTTTCGGCGGGACGGGTCGAATACCTCGAGCAGGCCCGCGAACGGGTGCGGAACCGGCGCATCCGCCGCACGGCACTCATCGTCGTGGCGCTGACGCTGGTGGTGCTGTTCACCACCGGCATCGTGGGCAGCTCTGTGGCCATGGCCAAGGACTGGGCCGATACCGCCCGCATCCTGCTCTTCCCCGGCACGGGCTGGCCCCAGCAGACCGGCGTTATGGAGGTGAAACAGCTTGCCTCCATGAACAGCAGCTTTGTGGAGCTGGGCGAGGAAGGGTGCGTGGTCTGGTCCCGCACCGGCACCCGGCTCAACTCCATCCAGAGCGGCTACGCCCGCCCGGCGCTGGCTGTGGGCAAGAACCGCTTTGTGCTCTACAACCGCTCGGGCAATGAGCTGCGGGTGGAGAGCCGAACCCAGAACCTCTACACCAAGACGATGGAGAACAGCATCACCCTCTGTGCCATGGCCGACAACGGCACGCTGGCCGTCGTCACAGAGGACCCCGGCAGCGCGGCCCGGCTTCGGGTCTACTCGTCCTCAATGGAGCAGCTGTTGAGCTGGAGCCTTACCATCACCGACGGCACTCCGCTGCGGCTGGCCTTTTCGCCGGATGGGCGGCGGCTGGCAGTGGCGGCGGTGACGGTGAACGGCGGCCAGATGGTCACGAATTTCTATGTCGTCACCCTGGCGCAGGGCGACCCCCTGCTGGTGGGCAGTGGAAGCGGCGCGGCTCAGTGGCTGAGCTGGACCGGTTCCCAGAGCATTCTGACCGCCTGCGACAGCCGCGCTGTCCTCTACAACGCATCCGGCGGAGAGCGGGCAGCCTATGACTTTACCGGGCAGGCCCTCCGCGACATCTCGGTGGACGCTTCAGGCAATACTGCCCTTCTGCTGGCCTCCGGCCAGCTCTGTCAGGCCGTGATGCTGGGCCGTGACCTCGGTGTCGAGAACACTACGCAGGTGCAGGCGTCCAACCGCATCGTCCGCTCTGGTGCGCAGTTCTATCTGCTCACCGATACAGGGGTGGAGTGCCTTTCCACCGACGGCACCTCCCAGTGGACCCAGAGCCTTTCGGCCCGCCCGCAGGGTCTGCTGGCCGACCGCAGGCAGCTGCTGGTCTTCTGCGGCAATACGGTGCAGGGATTGACCCCGCCTGCGGCAGAAAACAACGCTCAAAGCAATACATAATAAGGAAAACAAGATATGTTCAAGAATCCGTCATTTCTTTTTGATATAGTATGTACCGTGGTCTGGCTGCTTCTGGCTGTGCGCTATGCCCGCAAGGGCTTTCTCGCATCCAGTGTCCAGCTGGGCGGGAATGTCTTCAGCCTCGTGGGCGCCCGGGTCTTTTCGGGCTGGGCCGCTGCCGAGGTGTTCCAGCGCTTTCTGGCCGGGAGCTTCCGTACCCAGATCGCCGAGAGCATCTCGGCCGGAGGGGTCGTGGACCTGACCGGCATCGCGGACAAGTACGCGGGCTTTCTGCCCGAGAGCTTCCGCGCCTCCATCGTGGAGACCTGCGAGCGCTCCATCTCGGCTGTGCTCAGCGACAACGCCGTGGTGCTGGCGGACGCCATCGTCCAGAAGGTGCTGGCTCCGCTGCTCACGCCGGTCATTTCGGTCGTGCTCTTTTTCGTGGTCTTTGCCCTGCTGCGGATGCTGGTGAGTATGCTGGTCACCGTGCTGGGCCTCGTCAACCGGCTGCCGGTCATCGGCACCGTCAACCGCTGGCTGGGCTGGGTCACCGGCTGTGTCGCCAGCACCATGGACATCTATCTGATGCTCTGTGTGGTGTGGGCCGTCATCGTCATCACCGGCGGCAATCTGACCGTCCTGAACGATACGGTCATGAGCAGCAGCCTTTACTATAAAGCATTCAATCTGTTCAACCCCTTCCTGTAAAGGGGAGCTTTAGGAGGAACCTATATGGTCTGCAATCGCTGTCAGAAACGTCCGGCCATCATCTTCGTCCAGCGGATGGAGAACGGCCAGATGAAAAATGAGGGCTTTTGCCTGCACTGTGCGCGTGAGCTGCACATCAAGCCGGTGGAAGACCTGATGAAGCAGTTCGGTATGTCCGACGAGGACATGGATAACATGGAAAACCGGATGGAGAGCATGATGGATGAGATGGGGGACGCGAACCCCCTCTCCCTCATGATGAATATGGGCCAGCCCATGGACGGCGAGGAGAACGAAGGGGACGACGACCTTGTCCCCGGCTCCAGCGCTACATTCCCGCTGGGCGTCAAGGCGGAGGGCGATGCCGGAAACAGCAAAAAGGCCCAGAAGAACGGCAAGAAGCCGCCCCGCCGCAAATTCCTCGACACCTACTGTGAGAACCTGACCCGCAAAGCCCGGGAGGGCAAGCTCGACGACATCGTGGGCCGCGACCGCGAAATTTACCGCACCATCCAGATCTTGAGCCGCCGCCAGAAGAACAACCCCTGCCTCATCGGTGAGGCAGGCGTCGGCAAGACGGCCATCGCCGAGGGCATCGCGGAGCGCATCGCCAAGGGCAATGTCCCTGTGGGCCTGAAGGATAAGGAGATCTTCCTGCTGGATCTGACCAGCCTCGTGGCCGGCACCCAGTTCCGCGGCCAGTTCGAGCAGCGGGTCAAGGGTCTGCTGAGCGAGGTCAAGGCCGCCGGCAACATCATCCTGTTCATTGACGAGATCCACACCATCACCTCCGCCGGCGAGAGCGAGGGCGCCATGAACGCGGGCAATATCCTCAAGCCCGCCCTCTCCCGCGGTGAGATCCAGGTCATCGGCGCCACCACCTTCAACGAGTACCGCAAGTATATCGAGAAGGATCAGGCCCTTGAGCGCCGCTTCCAGCCCGTCCGTGTGGAAGAGCCCAGCGTGGCCGATACGCTGGCCGTCATGAACGGCATCAAGAAGTATTACGAGGAGCACCACCATGTGCAGGTGGATGCCGATGTGCTGAGCGCCATCGTCACCCTCAGTGAGCGGTATATCACGGACCGCTACCTGCCCGATAAGGCCATCGACCTGCTGGACGAAGCCTGCGCCTGCTGCAATCTCGCCCACCCGGTCATCTCGGAGTATCTCGAGATGCAGAAGGAGCTGGACGGCCTCAGACAGGAAGAGGCAGACATGGAGTCCTCCGACGTCAATGAGGCCATCGACTACGAGCAGGTGGCCCAGCGGAAGACCCGCATCGCCAAGCTCGAGGCAGAGCTGCCCGCAAAGCAGGCTGCTGCCAGCGAGATAAAAGTGACCATGGACGATGTGGCCAAGGTCATTGAGCTGTGGACGGGCATCCCGGCGGTGAAGATCCAGGAGACGGAGTTCGTCAAACTGGCCGGGCTGGAAGCCGAGCTGAAAAAGAAGATCATCGGTCAGGACGAGGCCGTCCATCTGGTGGCACAGGCCGTCAAGCGGAGCCGCGCCGACCTGTCGGGCCGCCGCCGTCCCGCAAGCTTCATCTTCGTCGGCCCCACCGGCGTCGGCAAGACGGAGCTGGTCAAGCAGCTGGCAAACCAGCTCTTCGACGGCCCCGACCCGCTCATCCGTCTCGACATGAGCGAGTATATGGAGAAATATGCGGTGTCCCGCATGATCGGTTCGCCTCCGGGCTATGTGGGCTACGAGGAGGCCGGTCAGCTCACCGAAAAGGTGCGCCGCCGCCCCTACAGCGTGGTGCTGTTCGATGAGATCGAAAAGGCCCACCCCGACGTTATGAACATCCTGCTCCAGATCCTCGACGAGGGCAAGATCAACGATGCACAGGGCCGGACGGTGGACTTCTCCAATACGGTCATCTGCATGACCTCCAACGCCGGCAGCGGCGACAAGACGACCTCCGGCCTCGGCTTCAACAAGAGCGAGGAGCAGCTGAGTGAGGAAAAGACCCGCAAGGCTCTGAGCCAGTTCCTGCGGCCTGAGTTCCTTGGCCGTGTGGATGAGGTCATCGCTTTCAAGCCGCTGAGCCAGCAGACGCTGGAAGGCATCGCGGCTCTCATGCTGGATGAGTACAAGCCCAGCATGGAAGCCAAGGGCATCGCCTACAGCTACACTCCGGCGGCTCTCTCTGCCCTCGTGGCCAAGAGTCAGGGCGGCAAATTCGGCGCCCGCGACCTGCGCCGCGTCATCCGCAAAGCTGTGGAGGACCCCGCCGCCGAGCGCATCATCGACGGCACCCTGAAAGCGGGCGGCAGCCTGACGGTGGATGCCGAAAATGGTGAAGTTATCTTGAAGTGAATGCTTGACTTTTCTGTACGATCGCATATAATAAAGACAGAAAGACAATGAAATTGGGTCGGTAAGGACCGTGAGACGATTATAACATATAATTCGACCAAAAGATACAGTAAACGGCACTCCGAAGCAGTTCGGAGTGCCGTTTGTCATAGGCAGACTTAGTCGAGGGAAACCGGGAACTCGGGCTTGTTGGCCATACGGGCATTGGTGCGGCCCTCGGGGATGATCTCGCCGGCGGCGGTCAGCGCCATCTTGGTGAGGGTGGGGCCTACCAGCTCATACACCAGCACCGAGAAGAGCACCACGTTGCGCACCATGTGGCCGTCGGAAAGCTCTGCAGCTTCGGCGGCCATGCCCAGCGCCACACCGGCCTGCGGCAGCAGGGTGATGCCCAGATACTTCTGGATCTTCTCACTGCAGCGGGTGGCCTTGCAGCTGACATAGGAGCCGGAGATCTTGCCCAGAGAGCGGGAAGCGATATAGACGGCACCAATGAGCAGGACCATGGGGTTTGCAAGGATGTTCAGGTCCAGCTCCGCGCCGGAGAGCACGAAGAACAGGATGTTCACCGGGCTTACCCAGCGGTCCAGGCGGTCCATCAGCTCATCGGAAGTGGGGCAGATGTTGCAGAACACGGTGCCGGTCATCATGCAGACCAGCAGCAGCGAGAAGCCGCAGTGTATCGGCCCGATGTCGAAGGTGACCATGGACAGGCCCACCGTCAGCAGCACGAAGGCCACGGAAAGGCTCATGCGCTTGGAGCGGGAGTGAAAATAAATTTCCAGCTGGTTGAGCGCGAAGCCCGCCACGGCGCCCAGACCCAGCGAGAAGACGATCTCCACCACCGGCTCCACCAGAATACTGATGGCGTCGATGCGGCCCTGCTCGAGGGCGTTGGCAATGCCGAAGGAGGCGGAGAAGAGCACGAGGCCCACGGCGTCGTCGATGGCGACTACCATCAGCAGTAGGCGGGTGAGGGGGCCGTCGGCCTTGTACTGCTTGACGACCATCAGGGTGGCGGCAGGGGCCGTGGCTGCTGCGATAGCACCCAGCGTGATGGCCGAGGCCATGGAGATGATGTCGGGCCGGATGAAGTGCAGGATGACCAGCGCCGCATCCACGAGGGCGGTGGTCATGACGGCCTGTAAAATGCCGACCGTGATGGCCTGTTTGCCCATGCTCTCAAGAGCCGAGAGACGGAACTCGTTGCCGATGACGAAGGCGATGAAGCCCAGCGCCACCTGGGTGATGATGGACAGGCTGTCCACCTGCTCGAGGGTGCCGAAGCCGATGCCAAAATTACTCAGGCCCAGCCGCCCTTTCCTCCTTTTTCTCAGTCAGGCGCGTTTTCTTGCTGCTTGCCAAAAGCCCAAAAAACACAGCACAGTAATAAATTATACTATTCCACTTTCTAAAAAGCAACATCCTTTCAGGCGGCAAAATTGAAGATTCCTTAACAAATAGCCGAAAAAGGCAAAAAAACAGGGCCGCTGCGCAGGCAGCGGCCCTGTTTTTTGCAACAATCGTGAATTTAGTTGAACTTGAAGATCTTCCGTGCGATGCGGTAGCCGCCCACCACGATGGCGTCGCCCTTGGGGAAGGGCAGGTTGGTCACGCCGCCGAAGCCGAAGCGGATGGAGCGGTAGACTGCGGCGCTGGTGTGCTCGCGCAGATACTGCCACAGGCCCTTCTGCTTTTCTTTCGCCTCGGCGCTGCCGTCCAGCAGCAGGAAGATGTCGCTGACGGCCATCATCATGGAGAGGTAGTGGAGCATATAGGCCCGCAGTTTCTTCTCGTCCTTGAGGGCGTCGAGGTCCTGACAGTCGATCATATGCCTGGTGACGCGGAGCTGCTGGTCCACGCGCTTGACCATGATGCTCTCGTTGACGCTCTGGTCGGCACGGCCGATGAAGTAGCGGTAGAGGTCGAGGTCCATATAATACATGGTCTTGACGAAAGGCAGAGGCTGGTAGACGAAGATGTTGTCCACGTAGAAGGTATGCTTGGGCAGCACCATGCCGCACTTGCGCAGCACCTCAGTGCGGTACATGACCGAGTGCATCAGCAGGTTCTGGTCGGGGCGGAAGTGGCCGACGTGCATCCAGGTGAACAGACGCTCCTGGGGGAACACATTGGTGTACCGCACAGTGTGGCTGGTGCTGTCCTCGGTGTGCTCGTAGACATAGTTGCAGATCATGAGGTCGGGGGCGGTGCCGCGGGTCACGAGGGTGTGCAGGCGGGCCAGCACCTTCTGGAGGGCGTCGGTGTCCAGCCAGTCGTCGCTGTCCACGACCTTGTAGTAGAGGCCGGTGGCGTTGCGGATGCCCTGGTTGACGCCCTCGCCGTGGCCGCCGTTCTCCTGATGGATGGCCTTGACGATGGTGGGGTACTTGGCGGCGTACTCGTCGCAGATGGCCGGGGTCTCATCCTTCACGGAACCGTCGTCCACGAGGATGATCTCGGCCTGCTCCCCGGCGGAGAGCAGCGTTTCGATGCAGTGGCGCATATATGCCGCCGAGTTGTAGCACGGGACGGCAAAGGTGATGAGTTTCTGTTGCATAAGATAAAGCTCCTTATCGTGCTTGCCCGGCCATGTTCAGAACAAAATGGGCCGGAGATGGAGATATGCATTCTTATTATAGCATTTTCGCCCACAAAAAGCTAGGAACACCAGCAAATACCTGCCAAAAAACGACGACAGAAGAGCGATCTGATACCATTTCGGGCCGGGCTGTGCTATAATAATACGGATACAGATTTGAAAAACGCAGGAGGCACCCATGGCAGACCCGCATTCTATCTTGAAAAAAGTTTTTGGCTACGACAGTTTCCGCCCCGGGCAGGAGGACATCGTCCGGCGGCTGCTGGACGGGCAGGATGTGCTGGCGGTGATGCCCACCGGTGCGGGCAAATCCATCTGCTATCAGGTGCCGGCGCTGCTTCTGCCGGGCATCACCATCGTGGTGTCGCCGCTGGTCAGCCTGATGAAGGACCAGGTGGGGGCGCTGGTGCAGGCCGGTGTGGCGGCGGCTTTCCTCAACAACAGCCTCACCGACAACCAGAAAGCCCTCATGCTCCGCCGCGCCCGGGAGGGCTGGTATAAGATCATCTATGTGGCCCCGGAGCGGCTGGAAATGCCGGGCTTCCAGCGCTTCGCGCAGGAAAAGCTCATCAGTATGGTGACGGTGGACGAGGCCCACTGCATCAGCCAGTGGGGGCAGGACTTCCGCCCCAGCTATCTGCGCATCAAGGAGTTCGTGGACAGCCTGCCGAATCGCCCGGTGGTGGGCGCGTTCACGGCCACGGCAACGGCCCGGGTGCGGGAGGACATCCGCAGCCACCTCGAGCTCCATCAGCCCTATGAGGTGACGACCGGCTTCGACCGGCCCAACCTCTACTTCGAGACGCGCCGCGCCCTGCCCAGCCAGAAGCCCAAGGAGCTGCTGGACCTTGTGCTCCGGGAGGGAGACAACGCGGGCATCGTCTATTGCAGCACTACGAAGCAGGTGGACGAGACGGCCCGCCTGCTCCAGAGCCGGGGCATCCGGGCGGCGGCCTACCACGCCAAGCTGGACGCCGAGGTGCGCCGGAAGAATCAGGACGACTTCCTCTACGACCGCGTTCAGATCATGGTGGCGACCAACGCCTTCGGCATGGGCATCGACAAGCCCAACGTCCGGTTCGTCATCCATTACAATATGCCCAAGGATCTGGAGAGCTACTATCAGGAGGCGGGCCGCGCGGGCCGCGACGGTCTGCCGTCCCGCTGCATCCTGCTCTATTCCGGTACGGATGTGCGAACCATCCGCTTCTTCATCGACAAGGAGACGGAGGCGGACAACGGCCTGCCCGCCGACGTCAAGGCTGAGGCCGCCCGCAAGGCGGAAGAGCGGCTCAAGTATATGACCTTCTACTCCACCACTCAGAAGTGCCTGCGGCGGTTCATGCTGAACTACTTCGGTGAGGCCGCACCTGAAAAGTGCGGCAACTGTTCCTGCTGCCTCTTTGCCGAGCAGAACGCGCAGGAGGTGGAACAGCGCGCTGCCGCCGCGAAGCAGAGGGCAGCGGCCAACTCCCGGCGGCTGTCGTCCCGCCGTGCTGCTGTCGGCGGCGATCTCAGCGAGGCCGACGAGAAGCTGCTGGCCGCGCTCTACGCCCTCCGCAAGCGTCTTGCAGCGAAGCAGAATGTTCCGGCCTACATGGTGTTCAGCGACGCGACTCTCCGCGAGATGGTCCAGAGCAAGCCCCTGAGCATGGATGAGTTTTTGAACATCACCGGCGTCGGCGAAAAGAAAGCCGCCCGCTATGGCATGGCGTTCCTGCGGGCCATTGAGGATATGGTGGGAAGCAGAGAATAAGAAAAGGCGCAGATCTTCCACGAGCGGAGAGGCTCGTTGTGGAAAATCTGCGCTTTTGTTTATCATTCCATCGTATGGGTGGAGAAGACCTTTTCGTCCTGCCACCACACCGGCTGCCCGGCGGCGAGGGACTTGGGAACATCCAGCAGACGCTGGTTCCGGCTGCCCCGGAAGCGGAGGGAGATGTCGTGCTCAGCCTCCACGAAGCGGCCATCCACCAGCACATCCAGCAGACTCAGCAGCTCGTCGGTGACTTCGCACCGCGCGTGGCAGGGGACTTTGCCGGTCAGCTGCTCCCAGGTGTAGCCGGAGTAGCACCAGACCGTTTTCTTCGGGTAAAGGGCTTTGAAATTTTGCACAAAGGTCACCAGCTCCCGCTGGTTCTCCGGCTCCATCGGCTCGCCGCCCAGCAGGGAGAGGCCCGTGATATAGTCCGGCTTGCAGGAGGCGAACACCTCGTTGCGGACGGGCTTGTCGAAGGGCTGGCCATAGCCGAAATCCCATGCCACCTCATTGAAGCAGCCGGGGCAGTGGTGGCGGCAGCCGGAAACGAAGACGCTGGTGCGGACGCCCGGCCCGTTGGCGATGTCGTAATATTTAATAGTCGCGTAGTTCATAAATCAGACCTGAAAGCAGAGCACGCTGCTTTGCCTTGCAATTTTTTTGTGCTTGGGTAGCTTGCCAATGGCTCTCCCCTTGGGAGAGCTGGCGCGAAGCGCCTGAGAGGGTCACAAGTGCAACACCCGATCCTTGATCTCCTGCGTCCGGCCCTGGTTCCAGAACTGGGTGCCGATATAGCCGCAGGTGCGGCGGGCGACATTCAGCTTGTTCTGGTCACGGTTGCCGCACTTGGGGCATTCCCACACCAGCTTGCCGTCGTCCTCGACGATCTTGATCTCGCCGTCGTAGCCGCAGCACTGGCAGTAGTCGGACTTGGTGTTCAACTCGGCGTACATGATGTTGTCGTAGATGAACTGCAGCACGCTCATGACCGCCTCGAGGTTGTCCTGCATATTGGGGACTTCCACATAGCTGATGGCACCGCCCGGAGACAGCTTCTGGAACTCGCTCTCGAACTTCAGCTTGGTGAAGGCGTCGATGTGCTCGGAGACATGGACGTGGTAGCTGTTGGTGATATAGTTCTTGTCGGTGATGCCGGGTACGATGCCGAACCGCTTCTGCAGGCACTTGGCGAACTTGTAGGTGGTGGATTCCAGCGGGGTGCCATAGAGGGAGTAGTCCATGTTCTCGGCCTTCTTCCACTCGTTGCACTTGTCGTTCATGTGCTGCATCACGCTGAGGGCGAAGGGCTTTGCGCCGGCGTCGGTGTGGCTCTTGCCGGTCATATACTTTACGCACTCATACAGGCCGGCGTAGCCGAGGCTGATGGTAGAGTAGCCGCCGAAGAGCAGCTTGTCGATCTTCTCGCCCTTCTTGAGGCGGGCCAGTGCGCCGTACTGCCACAGGATGGGGGCGGCGTCGCTGGGGGTACCCAGCAGGCGCTTGTGGCGGGCCTGCAGAGCGCGGTGGCAGAGGGCCAGACGCTCGTCAAAGATCTTCCAGAACTTATCAAAGTTGCCGCCGGAGCTGAGGGCCACGTCCACCAGGTTGATGGTCACGACACCCTGATTGAAGCGGCCATAATACTTGGGCTTGCCGGTCTCGGGGTCAACATAGGGGGTCAGGAAGCTGCGGCAGCCCATGCAGGTGTAGCAGTGGCCCTCGCCGTTCTTGTCCACCTTGAGTTCCAGCATCTTCTTTTCCGAGATATAGTCCGGCACCATGCGCTTGGCGGTGCACTTGGCCGCCATGCGGGTCAGGTAGTAGTATTCGCTGTTTTCGTAGATATTATCTTCTTCCAGCACATAGATGAGCTTGGGAAAGGCCGGGGTCACCCACACGCCGCTCTCGTTCTTCACACCTTCGTACCGCTGCTGCAGCACTTCCTCTATAATAAGCGCCAGATCGTGCTTCTCCTGCTCATTCTTGGCCTCGTTCAGGTACATAAATACCGTCACAAAGGGAGCCTGTCCATTGGTGGTCAGCAGCGTCACCACCTGATACTGAATGGTCTGCACGCCGCTTTGCAGTTCGCTCTTTAAGCGAGCCTGCACAAGGCGTTCCACCGTTTCGGCAGGCAGGCTGTCGCCCACTTCGTCAAGCACGGCTTTTTTAAATTTATTGTAGCTGCGGCGCAGGTATTTGCCCAAATGGCGGATATCAACCGACTGGCCGCCGTACTGGCTGCTGGCAACGCTGGCGATAATCTGTGTCATAACGGTGCAGGCAACCTGGAAGCTCTTGGGGCTTTCGATAAGCTTGCCGTTCATCATGGTGCCGTTGTCCAGCATGTCGCTGATGTTGATCAGACAGCAGTTGAAGATGGGCTGGACAAAGTAGTCGGCGTCGTGAAAATGCAGCAGGCCCTGGTCGTGGGCCTTGGAGATTTTCTCAGGCAGGAGGATGCGGCGGGTCAGGTCCCGGCTGACGATGCCGGCAATGTAGTCCCGCTGGGTCGAGGCTACGGTGGTATCCTTGTTGGAGTTCTCCTCAGCCATCTCCTTGTTGGCGTTGTGGAGCAAGTTCAAGATGGACTCGTCTGTGGTGTTCTGCTTCCGGGCCAGGGAGCGGATGTAGCGGTAGATGATATAGGCCTTGGACAGCTCATATTTGCCGGTCTCCACCAATTTGCGTTCTACCATGTCCTGGATGTCCTCCACCAGCAGCCGGGGCCGGTGCAGCGCCTCCACGGAATCGGCGATGGAGTCGATCTGTTCCTGGGTGACCCGAAACTCCGGGTCTACCGCATCGTTGGCCTTTTGGATGGCAACGACGATTTTCATGCGATCAAAATCGACTGTGTGCCCGTCTCGCTTAATGACTTTCACCGAAAAAACCTCCATATCTCATGTTCCAATCATGGTGATCATATCTCAATTTGGCCTGTTCGTTCCTTGGGGCGCGCGTGGTGCGCGTTCCCACAGTATAGCAGACAGAAAAGAAAAGCGCAATATCTAGTGTGAAATATCTTTGAAAAGTCCAATATCTAGGGCTCTGCAAAAAAGGAAGAGGAAAAGTTGCCAGCTGAGGCCTGTCCAGGGAAAGATCAGGCAAAATCGGGACGGAAGGTGCATATTCTGGTTTGGAGGCGAGTACATGTCAGATCAGAAACAACGGTTGGGGCTTCTGGCGCGAACCGCTCAGGCCTTTGACTTGCCGGGCGATGTAGTGGCCGGGCTGCCCCGCATTGAATTAGTGGGCCGGGAGGAACTGCGGATGGAGAACCACCGCGGCATTCTCTCCTATCGTGAGGACGAGATCGGGATCAGCGGCGGAAAAATGATGGTGCGCATCCAGGGCTCCGGACTGGAGCTCAAGGCGATGAGCGCCGGTGCATTGCTGATCACAGGGACGATCCAGGCAGTGCTTCTGGAATAAGGGGGAAGAGACGGGATGCAAAAGGTGATTAACTACTTACGGGGATCGGTTCAGCTGGAGCTGACGGGGGCGTTTCCCGAACGGTTTCTCAATATTTGCGCGGCGGAAAACGTGCCCTTTTGGCGGGTAGAGCAGCCGGATTCCCATACCCTCCGGGTGACCCTGGCGGTCCAGGACCGGGGCCTGGCGGAACAGCTGGCCGGTCGCAGTATGTGTCAGGTTCGGGAGGTAGGCCGGCGGGGGATGCCGGCCTTTCTCAACCGGTTCCGGAAACGGTATGCGCTGCTGGCAGGGCTTGCTTTGTCCCTCTTGGCGGCCTGCATCCTGTCCAACTTTATCTTAATGATCGACGTCACCGGCAATGACCGGGTTCCCCGCGCCGAGATTCTGTCAGAGCTCAACCGGCTGGGGTTCGGGATTGGCACTTATGGGCCTGGGGTCAACGAGCGGGATCTGGTCAACCGGGCCCTGCTGGAGTTGGAGGATGTGGGATTCCTCACCATCAATATCAAAGGCATTCGAGCGGAGGTGGGCGCCAGGGTAGGTAAGGAGATGGTAAAGGAGGGGGACGCGGTGCTGAAGGGGGAGGTGCTGATTTCTGGTCTGGTTCCCTATGAGGATGGGACAGGAGCGGTGTTTGCCAGCAGGCAGTACCGGGCGGAGGGCGAGATTTGGGCCATTACCGAGCGTACCGTCCGCCGCTCCATCCCGCTGAAAACCAGCGGGAAGGGCGCCCGACAGAAAGC
>OMGY01002411.1_pt1 | contig 14159 bp, 10 predicted proteins | sample 1674461 | NCBI WGS metagenome assembly OMGY01 (sample SAMN05578579, study PRJEB25193) | human gut metagenome | biome: Human Microbiome; feature: human-associated habitat; material: feces | host: Homo sapiens | place: USA:Birmingham
TCTACGGCGATGCAAACATCACCTCCCGTATGGAGGGCTGGTACTCCAACGGCACCCAGGTCGTCTTCGCCTGCGGCGGCGGCATCTACACCTCCGCTGTTGAGGCTGCTCTGAAGAGCAACGGCTATGTCGTCGGCGTTGACGTTGACCAGAACTACATCGGTGTCAACGGCGTGGCAGACGGCTCCTTCGCTTACAACCCCTTCATCACCTCTGCAATGAAGGGCCTGACCGAGGCTGTCAACACCGCTCTGTCCGACATCGAGGCAGGCGATTGGAGCGACATCGCTGCTTCCAACGGCAACTTCGGTCTGGAGGACGGCGACTACGTCGGCCTGCCCACCGATGCTGACAGCTGGAACTTCGAGACCTTCACCACCGACGAGTACGAGGCACTGAAGGAGAAGATCAAGAGCGGCGAGATCGCTGTGGACAACAGCTCTGACGACAGCACCAAGCCCACCGTCAGCGAGTTCACCACCGTCAACTACATCCAGTAATCAGAAACTTCCCGGGCGGGACGCTTTGCAAAGGGCGTCCCGCCTTTTTTGTATGCTTTTTTCAAGACGATGAAGGAATGCCTGTCAAAATGCACAAAAGTAATACTTATGATATGGCAAAACACTAAATTTTCAAAAAGAAGTGTGCAAAACAGCAAAAATACGGTATAATGGGCATTACAATAGTATAAGTGTCGTTTGGACACGAAAGGAGAGTGAGCAGATTGGCAGAGGATTTTGTGATCGAGATGCTCCATATCACCAAGGAGTTCCCGGGCATCAAGGCAAACGACGACATTACCCTGCAGCTGCGCAAAGGTGAGGTCCATGCCCTGTTGGGCGAGAACGGCGCAGGCAAAAGCACCCTGATGAGCGTGCTGTTCGGTCTGTATCAGCCGGAGGAGGGTAAGATCCTCAAAAACGGCAAAGAGGTCGCCATCCGCAACCCCAACGATGCAAATGCACTGGGCATCGGTATGGTCCACCAGCACTTCAAGCTGGTGGAGTGCTTCAGCGTGCTGGACAACATCATTCTGGGCGTGGAGCCCAACAAGCTGGGCTTTTTGCAGAAGGCCGAGGCCCGCAAGAAGGTCGTGGCCCTGAGCGAGAAGTACGGCCTGCGTGTTGACCCCGATGCGCTCATCAGTGATATTTCGGTCGGTATGCAGCAGCGTGTGGAGATTTTGAAGATGCTCTACCGCGACAATGAGATCCTCATCTTCGACGAACCCACCGCTGTGCTGACCCCGCAGGAGATCGACGAGCTGATGGAGATCATGCGCGGGTTCAAGAAGGAGGGCAAGTCCATCCTCTTTATTACCCACAAGCTCAACGAGATCATGGCGGTCGCCGACCGCTGCACCGTCCTGCGCAAGGGCAAGTATATGGGTACCGTGGACATCAAGGACACCACCAAGGAAGAGCTTTCCCGCATGATGGTCGGCCGTGACGTCCAGCTTCAGGTCGATAAAAAGCCCGCTCACCCGGGCGATGTCGTGCTGGACGTGGAGGGTGTCACCATCCACAACGACCAGCGCAAGAAGGACTCCGTCAAGGACGTCACCTTCCAGGTCCACGCAGGCGAGATCGTCTGTCTGGCGGGCATCGAGGGCAACGGCCAGACCGAGCTCGTCTACGGCCTCACCGGCCTCGAAAAACTGTCGGGCGGCAAGATCACGCTGGACGGCAAGGACATCACCCGCGAGAGCATCCGTCAGCGCTCGAAGGACGGCATGAGCCACATCCCCGAAGACCGCCACAAGCACGGTCTGGTGCTGGATTACAGCCTCGAGAACAACATGGTGCTCCAGCGCTACTGGCAGCCCGAGTTCCAGAAGGGCGGCTTCATCCAGTCCGATAAAGTCCGCGAGTACTCCGATAAGCTCATCGCTCAGTACGACGTCCGCAGCGGTCAGGGCAGCTCCACCATCGTGCGCAGCATGTCCGGCGGCAACCAGCAGAAGGCCATCATTGCCCGCGAGATCGACAAAGACCCCAAGCTGCTGGTGGCTGTTCAGCCCACCCGCGGCCTGGATGTCGGCGCGATCGAATACATCCACCGCCAGATCGTCGCCGAGCGCGACAAGGGCAAAGCTGTCCTGCTGGTCAGCCTCGAGCTGGACGAGGTCATGAACCTGTCCGACCGCATCCTCGTCATGTACGAGGGCGAGATCGTGGGCGAGTTCGACCCCAAGACCACCACTGTGCAGGAGCTGGGCCTCTACATGGCCGGCGCACGCAAGCAGGGAAAGGAGAGCAAATAAATGAACAAGAAAAAACTTTCCCACAGCAACCTCAACAGCTCCATCACCAGTGTGCTGGCCGCGCTGCTGTGCATCGTCATCGGCATGGCTGTGGGCTTCCTCGTGCTGCTGGCCATCAACCCGGCCCATGCATGGGGCGACGGCTTTGTCCGCATCGTTAAGGGCGGCTTCCATGACGCCCCCTACGGCGTCGGCAAGGAGCTGGCCAACGCGGCGCCCCTCATCATGACCGGTCTGTCCGTGGCCTTCGCCTTCAAGACCGGCCTGTTCAACATCGGTGCTGCCGGTCAGTACACGCTGGGCGCTTACGGCGCTCTCTACTGCGCCATCATGCTCAAGATGCCCTGGTATGTCTGCCTGATCGTCGCCACCATCCTCGGCGGCATCTGGGGCGCTATCCCCGGCTTCTTCAAGGCTTACTTCAACATCAACGAGGTCATCACCTCCATCATGTTCAACTGGATCGGTTTGTATCTGGTCAATGAGCTTATCTACCAGAACGGCACCGGCCCCATGTACGACGTGCGCAACACCCGTACCCTGAACCTGAGCAAGAACGCTGAGTTCGCCCAGTCCATCATCCCGGACTTCGGCCTGAACAAGATGTTCCAGACCAACAGCACCACCATTGCGATCTTCCTCGCTGCGGCAGTCGCCATTCTGATCTGGGTCATCCTGAACAAGACCACCTTTGGCTATGAGCTGAAGGCCGTCGGCCTGAACAAGAGCGCCGCCCGCTACGCCGGCATCAACGAGAAGAAGAACATCATCCTCTCCATGGCCATTGCAGGCGCTCTGGCAGGCTTCGGCGCCGGACTCTACTACCTGTCCAATGTCTCTCAGTGGAACCCGCTGAACTCCACCAGCCTGCCGGCCATGGGCTTCAACGGCATCTCTGTGGCCCTGCTGGCAAGCTCCAACCCCATCGGCACCATCTTCTCCGCGATCTTCATCTCCCACATCTCGGTCGGCGGCTCTTTCCTGTCCACCAAGTATTACCCCACCGAGATCTCCGACCTGATCAGCGGTATCATCATCTACCTGTGCGCATTCTCCATGCTGTTCCGTGGCAAGATCCACTCCATGCTGTTCAAGAATGCGGACAAGACCAACGTGAATGCAGAGCCTGCCCCTGCTAAGACCGAAACCAAGAAGGAGGGCAAGTGATATGCTGCTTCTCATCAAGTATACTCTGCTGTATGGCATCGTGCTGATGCTGGTCGCTCTGGGCGGTATGTTCAGTGAGCACTCCGGCATCATCAACATCGCACTGGAAGGCATCATGGTCATCGGCGGTGTGGCGGGTGTCCTCACCCTCACCATGCTGCCCGCGAGCATGCCGGCTTTCGCCACTGTGCTCATCGCTGTGCTGGTGGCGGCTATCGCCGGCATGATCTACAGCCTGCTGCTGGCCTTCGCGTCCATCAACCTGAAGGCGGACCAGACCATCGGCGGCACGGCCCTGAACCTGCTGGCGACGGCGGTGGCTGTGGTCATCTCCAAGAACTTCAGCGACAGCGGCAGCGCCAAGCTGAACTACTCCAACAAGCCTTTCCTGTTCAGCATCGGCGGCCTGGAGCTGAGCATCTTTGTCCCGCTGGGCATCGCACTGCTCATCATCAGCTACATCGTGCTGTACAAGACCCGCTTCGGCCTGCGTCTGCGCGCCTGCGGCGAGCATCCTCAGGCTGCGGACTCTGTGGGCATCAACGTCTACAAGATGCGCTATGCCGGTGTCATCATCTCGGGCGCTCTGGGTGCGATCGGCGGTCTGGCCTATATCGTGCCTCCCGTCCAGACCTGGAACTTCGAGGTCGGCGTGGCCGGTGCAGGCTTCCTTGCCATGGCTGTTATGATCTTCGGTCAGTGGAAGCCCTTCAACATCTGCGGCGCAGCCATGTTCTTTGCCGTGTTCAAGAGTCTGGCCAACATCGCCGACTCCACCTTCCTCGCACAGCTCCACTGGTCCAGCAACATCTACAACATGATGCCCTTCGTGGCATCCATGGTCATTCTGGCCTTCACCTCCAAGAACAGCATGGCTCCCAAGGCCGAGGGCATCCCCTACGACAAGGGTTCCCGCTGATTCGAGCGCATTTTCCGGGCGCAGCTGCTTATCCGGGCGGCTGCGCCCTTTTTGCTTCTTTTTCAACAGATTCCACAAAACGGCGCTTGCTTTTGCGGGAAAATTTGCTATACTTGAATTACAATGTCATACTATTGCCGGAGGCGGGGCAGCGCGGCCCGGGCCGTCGGCGGAGAATACGATTTAGGAGCGTGACCTTATGCGCATTTACGATTTGATCGCCAAAAAGCGGGACGGCGGCACCCACAGCCGCGAGGAGTTGGAAGCCATCGTCAACGGCTTCGTCAGCGGCGAGGTGGCCGATTACCAGATGGCGGCCTGGATGATGGCTGTCTACCTGCGCGGTATGACCGACGAGGAGACTGCCGAGCTGACCGACGTCATGGCCCACAGCGGCGTCATGGTAGACCTTTCGCCCATCCCGGGCATCAAGGTGGACAAGCACTCCACCGGCGGCGTGGGCGATAAGACCACGCTGGTCATCGCGCCCATCGTCGCGGCCTGCGGCGTCAAAATCGCCAAGATGAGCGGCCGCGGCCTCGGCCATACCGGCGGCACCATCGACAAGATGGAGAGCGTCCCCGGCACAAAGACCGCCCTCTCGCAGGAGGAGTTCTTTGCACAGGTGAATAAGATCGGCCTGTCGGTCATTGGCCAGAGCGAGGGCATCGCCGTGGCAGATAAGAAGATGTACGCCCTCCGCGACGTCACCGCAACCGTCAGCTGCATCCCCCTCATCGCGTCCAGCATCATGTCCAAGAAGCTGGCCTCCGGCTCCGACGCTATCCTGCTGGACGTCACCACCGGTACCGGTGCGTTCATGAAGACCGTGGACCAGAGCATCGAACTGGCCAAGCTGATGGTCTCCATCGGCACCCATCATGGCCGCCGCGTCGCTGCGATGATCACCGACATGGACACCCCGCTGGGCCACAACATTGGCAACAGCCTCGAGGTCATGGAGAGTATGGACGTGCTCAAGGGCCACGGCCCCGCCGACCTGACCGAGGTCTGCCTGCAGCTGGCTGCGAATATGCTGGTGCTGGCCGATCAGGGGTCTCCTGCCGAGTGCCGCGCCATGGCCGAAGCAGTTATCGCAGACGGCTCTGCCTATGCAAAGTGCAAGGAGATGTTCGCGGCCCAGGGCGGCGACACCCGCGTTCTGGACGACTACAGCCTCTTCGAGAAGCCCGCCGCCAGCTATGAGCTGCTGGCCGAAGAAGACGGCTACATCGTCGCCAACGACGCCGAGAAGATCGGCTCTGCCAGCGTTCTGCTGGGCGCAGGCCGTCAGAAGAAGGGCGACCCGCTGGACTTCGCCGCCGGCATCACCCTCCACAAGAAGCGCGGCGACTACGTCCACAAGGGCGAGAGCCTCGCCACCTTCTACGGCGCGGCGGATAAGTTCGACGCTGCCGCCGCCGAGTACCGCAGCGGCCTCGTCTACGGCCCCGAAAAGCCCGAGGAAGCCCCGCTGGTCTACGCCCTCGTCACCAAGGACGGCGTGGAGCGGTACTGAGAAGCCCTGAGATAACGCAGAAAAGCCCCGCAGGAATTTTTATGTCCTGCGGGGCTTTTGCCGTCTGTGGGGCCTTAGAAGGTCACTGTGAGGTCTTTTGAGGGAGCTTTGATGTCGATGGTCTTGTAGATGAGCTGCCCGTCTGCGGTGGTGTAGGCGGCTGTCAGCTCATAGCTGCCGCGCTTTGCTTTGAGGGAGAAGCTGCCGTTCTCGTCGGCGGTGGTCTGCGCCACGACCTTGCCTTCGCGCAGGAGCGAGATCTTTGCACCGGGCAGTGCAGTGTGGTCGGCCAGCACGACGCGGCCCTTTATCTCGACCGGGGACATCATAATGACGCCTGCCGTGATGGCCGCTGCTGCGCCCACGCCGATGAGGACAGCGGCACCGCCGCCACCACCACCGCCGCCGCCGCCGGAGGAGGAACCGCCGCCGGGGTTGGGGGTAGGTGTGGAGTTAGTGCTGTACTGTGCTGTAATGGAGACTGCTTTGTCGCCCATCGTGAAGGAGGTGGGGGATGCAGAGCTGTCGTCCAGCGTGACATCACCGCTGTTCACGACCCAGCCGGTGAAGGTCTTGCCCTCGGAAGAGCGGTCATTGGCCACGATGGTGACGACATCGCCGAGAGCAGCGCTGTTGACGGGCTGCTCCGGGTCATCGATGTAAGCGAAGCCGCTCGTGATGGTGATGGCATTTCCGGTGGTGGGAGCGGAGGGCGTGACGATCTCGAGAGAGTCGCCGGAGCTGGATTTTTTGTTGGTGATGGTGACAGTTGTGATGCCGTCTGCGTCCGGCTGGACAGAGATGGTGCCGCTGTCAACATTTTCGGTGTCGGCGTTCTCGGTCGCATATTTTGCGTTGGTGATGCCGTCACCGCTCAGATGCAGGCCGTCGTCGTCGAGGTCGGCGTGGAGAGTGGTGGTGCCGGTGGTGTCCAGCGCCCAGCTGTGCCACGGCCAGCTTTCGTCTACGTCGTTCTTGGTCATGAGCAGGTTGACGTCGGTGGGGGCCTCCGCAGTCACATCCACGGTGCGATCGGCTTCGTTGTAAGTCAACTCGACCGGGCCGTTGGTAGAGATGGAAATGAGGGTGCCGTTGAGGAGGAGGCTGGCGTTGTTGACTTCATCGGAGGAAAGCTCTACACGGAAATCTTCCGAAGAAGAAGGCTTCGGGAAGACAAGCTCAACGGTGGAAGGAGAAGAACCATCGTCCAAATAACCAGTGGGATACAGGACACGTACGCTTGAGTCTTTTTCAATAAGTTTTCCATTTTCATCGCGGTAAAAATATTGATTACCACGCGCAATATTGTGCTTGCCGTCAGCTGTTAAAGTTATGTGGGCATCATTGTATTCTGTTGAAGTTTCATTATCGATGTTGGTTCTGAAATAATTTCGAATGTCTAAGAAATTAAGGTCACTGGAGAGAATGTAATACTTTATAAAGGAAGTTTTGCCGTGGTACTTGATTTTTAACTGTCCATCGCCATCTTCATCTATATCGGGTTCTGTATATAGAATTAAAGTCTGTTCGGTCGTGTCATTAGGGTCATAAGCCCCTAATACATAGTGGTCGGAATGAACTTCCTTTATATCAAGTAATAGGATAGAGTGGTCGGGAAGGGCAGCAACTACAGGGACTTTTTTAGAAAGAGATGCGATAATCTCATCCAAAACACTATCACAATCATGAGCAAAATTATAAGCACAAGTGAGCCAAAGCTTATATTCTGTTGGCAGAAACTGTGAAGCCCAGTAATAATTGATAAGGTCTTCAATTTCAGAATTGTCTACAGGATAAGGAAGGTCGTAGTTGGGAGAGTAGTTGCTTAGACTCGTTGAAGAAATCCGGCTGACAGGAAGTCGATTTGGACTCATATAACGAATAGCGGCGACAGTAACCATACCAAAACAGGAACCGCCCCATATTCCGCCAGTATAGACCTTGCTCTTAAAATAATCTGATGCAGATGGTGAAAGATTTTTGGTGAGCTGTTTGAATTTTTCGCTGGAAAGGTGCATAGAGGCATACTGACTAGGATGGGAAATAATATAGTCAACGAAGTTGAAATTCTTGTTATACTTTCGGTTCCAATACTCTAGTTCATCGCCTTGAAAATAGTAATCAGCGGCATTTAAAAAACTTAAATTATCCCGTCCGAAAGTAAACTCCTTCTCATCCTCAGGCTCAGCAGATTGATAGTGAATGGTGGCGTTCAGGAGAGGGTCGTTGCCGGAGTCAATGGAAATCGAATCCCATTGTTCCTGATTTCCAGAGTAATAGACATCGCTCAAAGAGGTGCATTCAAAAAAGGCTTCTTTATTGATAGAAGTTACAGATTCGTGAATGTAGATAGAAGCCAAAGAAGTGCAGTTGTTGAATGTATAAGTTTCAATAGAAGCTATGGATTTTGGAATAGTGACAGAAGTCAAAGAAGTACAACGCGAAAACGCACCATAGCCAATGGAAGTTACAGACTCAGGAATATCTATAGAGTTCAGGGAAGCGCAGGATCCGAATGCATAGAGGCCAATAGAAATTACAGATTTCGGAATATTAATTGTTGCTAAAGATTCGCAATTGTCAAAGGTATAATTCTCAATAGAAGTTATCGAGGTAGGAATATTGACAGCGGTGAGGGCCTTGCAGCCTCGGAATGCGGCTTCGCCAATAGAAGATACTGATTCTGGGAGAATAATAGACGTCAAAGAATCGCAACGATAAAATGCATTATGCCCAATCGAAATTACGGATTCTGGAAGTGTAACGGAACATAAGTTGGTGCAAGCATTAAAAGCATAGTCACCTATATGAGTCACACCATAGTTTACGATTACGGTTTTAATATTATCTGAATAATCACTCCATGCGTTGGAAGAAAGGCTGAAATCATACATTTCCCCTGTTCCATCAATAGTCAAAACGCCATCGCTGGATAGAGTCCAAGTTAAATTATCACCGCATTTTCCGGAGTAAATGGAATCATTGCCAGTGTTTGAATTCTGAAAATGTATGGTGGCGTTCAGAAGGTCGTCGTTTCCGGAACTGATAGAAATTGCGTCCCATTGATTTTTAGAACCAGAATAATAGACATCGCTTAAAGAGGGACAGAGATCGAATGCATCTCGGTCGATAGAAGTTACAGAATCAGGAATACTGATAGAGGTCAACGAAAAACAATCAGAGAATGCATCATAGCCAATAGAAGTTACATGCTTGGGAATATTAACAGAAGTTAACGCAGAACAGTTGGCAAATGCAAAAGACTCGATAGAAGTCACAGAATCAGGAATATTAACCGAAGTCAAAGCGGAGCAATGGTTGAATGCAAAACTACCAATAGAGACTACAGAATTGGGAATATTAACAGAAGATAAAGAAGAACAAGACCGGAAGGCAGAAGAACCAATAGAAGTTACAGAGTGGGGGATACTGATAGAAGTTAGGGAAGTGCAGCCGGCGAATGTATTGTCATTAACAGCAGTTACAGATTTAGGAATACTGATGTGAGTCAATAAAGAACAACCAGAAAATGCATATTCACCGATGGAAGTTACATTATCTGGAATGGTGATAGATGATAATGGACAATTAGAAAAAGCATAGCCATCAATAGAAGTTACAGATTCGGGGATAGTAAAAGAGGTTAGTGCAGTGTTGGAAAAAGCACTCCAAGCAATGGAGGTCATACCATCAGGTATAGTGACAGAAGATAAACGAGTACAGTAAGAAAAAGCCCATTTTCCGATTGAATGTATATTGTCCGGAATATCGATAGATGCTATGTTACAGCCATAAAAAGCTGCATCGCCGATACGGCTAATTTCAGAATCGAGTATAATAGTGTTGATACTCTCTCGATAATCCCACCAAGGAGGAAGATTACATAAATTTTCATTTGGATGATAATTGTAAATCGCTCCTCTTCCATAAATAGTGAGAGTACCGTCACCGGATAAACTCCATTTTACATAGGAACCACATGATCCGGAAGCAACGGCCTCTCCGTTTTCCTCCTCGAGGCTCTGTGCAGCGGCAAGCGCGAGCTGCTGCCCGACATCAGACTGTGCAAAAGCGCCGAAGGGAAGCAGTTCGCACAGCATGGTCAGCGTGAGCATCCACGCTAACAAACGCAATCGCTTTTTCATAAAAGACCTCCTGTGTTTTAATAGACCGGCCTTGCGCCGGAGCGGACCAAAGCATTAAAAATTGTTTGCAATGAACTCGTTCAGCTGCTTCACGGTGTTATAGATCGTGATGAAGTTGTTGAGCATCGCGCTGGTGGAGGAAAAGATGCGGGCCATATAGTTGAAGACCTTGCTGACTTTTTCGATGTTGGACAGCACGGTGGTAAAGCTGCTATCATCGGTGGCGGTGTCCGCGCCGCCGAGGACGGCGTCTGCCTCAGCGGGGGAGAGCGGGCGGCAGGCGGCGGGCAGGATGAGCGAATACGTCGGAGTCATAGAAACCATCCTTATCTGGCGTAGAGTGCCACAAGTGTGAAAAACATCGTCCCGGCGACAAGAAATGTCCCGGCGTGTGCTCGGAAGGAGAAGCCTTCGTCCGCCGTAGGCGTGTTCGGCGAGGGCTTTGACACGGCGGAAGAGCTACCCTTTGCGATGGGACGCCAGTGGGCGTAGATGGTGCCATCCGAGGTGAACTCGGTGTTGGTCGTGATGCGATCGCCGTCCAGCTCGTCGGTGTACCAGCCCTCGAAAGTGTAGCCGTCCATGACGGGGCTGGGCAGGGAGGTGAGGTTGCCGTCGAGGTTGGTGCTGGCGATGATGGGGACGCCGGTGCCGCCGCCCGTCTCAAAATAGATGAGATAGGATTCGCTGCCGCCATCCGCATAGGCAGGCAGTGCCAGCGCGAACAGGAGCAGCGGCACCAGCAGCAGACTGATAATTTTTGAAAGCTTCATAAAATCCTCTTTCCAAAGCCTTTTTTTGACAAAATTATAGCCCGTTTACGGGTAATTGTCAATATGCGAGTCCTCCCTTACCATTCAATTACATAATGGTAAGATTGGATGGTATTTCGTATGATTTCGTTTGAACCGCTTTGGGAGACGATGAAGAAAAAAGGCATCTCGCAGTATAAACTTATCAAAGAATACAAAATCAGCACCGGCCAGTTGGACAGACTGCGCAAAAACGGGAATGTCAGCACCTACACCCTCGACCAGCTCTGCCGCATTCTGGACTGTCGGCTGGAAGATGTGGCTGCCTACCATCATGACACGGAGGCAAAGCTGTAAAGCACGGATAATTAACAACGAAAAAGCACGTTTCGACGGATAATCCCGGTTTGAGTAGATGTTTTGCCCGAGATGTGGTATAATCTACCCAATAGCGCCCAGACGGCGCAGGAGAAGAGAAAGGGTTATTCTATGAAGATCGTTTTGGTGGGCGGCGGCAAGGTCGGCACAGCGCTGGCGCGGCAGCTCAGTGAAGAGGGTCACAACGTGACGGTTATCGACACGAACAAGGCCCGTGTGGAGCATATCGGGGAGTCCTACGATGTGATGAGCATTCTCGGCAACGGTTCGTCCATCACCACCCTGTCCGAGGCGGGCGTGGAGGAAGCGGACGTGTTCATCGCAGTCACCGGCTCGGACGAGCTGAACCTGCTGTGCTGCATGTTCGCCAAAAAGGCGGGCCACTGCCACGCCATCGCCCGCGTGCGCAACCCGTCTTACAGCCATGAGCTGGACTTTATCAAGAAGCAGATCGGCATCTCGGCCATCATCAACCCCGAAATGGCAGCGGCCAAGGAAATCTCTCACCTGCTGCGGTTCCCGGGCGCAAGCAAGATCGATACCTTCGCGGGCGGACGTGTGCGGCTCATCAAGTTTGCGCTGACCGAGCAGCAGGGGCTGGACGGCGTGGCCATCCACGAGATCCCCACCCGCCTCAAGAGCGACATTCTGGTCTGCGCGGTGGAGCGTGACGGCGGGGTCATCATCCCCAACGGTAACTTTGTGCTGCAGAACGGCGACCAGGTCACCTTCCTCGCCACGCAGGAGAAGGCCCACGAGTTCTTCCAGCGGATCAATATGCCGGTGCGGCCGGTGCGCAACGCCCTTATCGTGGGCGGCGGTGCCATCGCCTATTACCTGAGCCAGGAGCTGCTGGAAAATCACGTCCGAGTCCGCATCGTCGAGCGGGACCCGGCCCGCTGCAATGTTCTGGCCGAGTCCCTGCCTGAGGCACAGATCCTGAACGAGGACGGCTCCAACCGCGACTTCCTGCTCTCGGAAGGTCTGGAATCCACCGAAGCCTTCGTGGCTCTGACCAACATCGACGAAGAAAACGTGCTGCTGACCCTGTTTGCAAAAAAGCACTCCAAGGGCAAGCTGGTCACGAAGATCAACCGCCTCGAGTTCGACGATATTCTGGCCGGGCTCGATCTGGGCAGCATCGTCTACCCCAAGTACATGACCTGCGACTACATCGTGCAGTACGTCCGCGCCCTGCAGAACGAGGCCGGCAACAACATCAAGACCCTTTACCGCATCCTCGACGACCGCGTGGAAGCGCTGGAATTCACGGTCCATGAGGAGAGCCGGGCCACAGGCGTGCCGCTGAGCCAGCTGCATCTGAAAAAGAATCTGCTGCTCTGTTGCATCACCCGCGGCGACCATATCCTCATCCCCCGCGGCGGCGACCAGATCCAGGTGGGCGACAACGTCATCGTCGTCACGCTGGAACACGGCCTGCATGACCTGCGGGACATCGTGGAAGAGTAACGGGGGACAGGACGTATGAATTATGCGATCGTCTTTCGTCTGCTGGGCTACATCCTGATGATAGAGGGTACACTGCTGCTGCTCCCGGCGGTGACGAGCCTCATCTACGCCGAGTGGGCCGTCATGGGCGTGTTCCTGCTGACGGCGGCCATCAGTGGGGCGCTGGGCTTTGCCCTGCAGGCCATCAAGCCCCGCAGCAAGGTGTTCTATATGCGGGAGGGCTTTGCGGCCACCGCCCTGAGCTGGATCACCATCAGTATCATGGGTGCAGTGCCGTTCGTCCTCACCGGCTGCATCCCGAACCCCGTGGACGCCATGTTTGAGACCGTTTCGGGCTTCACCACCACCGGTGCCAGCATCCTGCCCGGTGTGGAGGGCCTGCCCAATGGCATCCTGTTCTGGCGCAGCTTCACCCATTGGATCGGCGGCATGGGCGTTCTGGTGTTCCTGCTCTCCCTGCTGCCCCTGACCGGTGGCTCCCATGTCAACCTGATGAAAGCCGAAAGCCCCGGCCCGCAGGTGGATAAGCTGGTGCCGAAGGTGCAGTCCACGGCAAAAATTCTGTACGGCATCTATTTCCTCCTGACGGTGCTGGAATTCATGTTCCTGATCGCCGGGCGGATGCCGGTGTTTGAAGCCCTGCTGACCTCCTTTGGCACAGCGGGCACCGGCGGCTTCGGCTTCCGCAATGACAGTTTTGCCAGCATGTCGCCCTATGTCCAGTGGGTCGTGACCATCTTTATGATCCTGTTTGGCGTGAACTTCAATGCCTATTTCCTGCTGCTGATGCGTCGCTTCCGCCGCGCTGCCGCCAGCGAGGAGGTGCGCGCCTACTTTGTGATCATCGGTGTGGCTGTGGCCATCATCACAGCCAACATTTACAGCATGTACAACGGCTTGGGCGAGGCCCTGCGCCACGCCGCCTTCCAGGTGGGTTCTATCATCACCACCACCGGTTTTTCCAGCTGTGATTTTGACCTGTGGCCCACCCTCTCCAAGGAGATCCTTGTCATGCTGATGTTTGTGGGTGCCTGCGCAGGCAGCACCGGCGGCGGCATAAAGGTCAGCCGCCTCCTGCTGATGGGCAAGACTGTGGGTAAGGAGCTCAAGCAGGCCCTTCACCCGCAGGTGGTGGCCCCCGTCCGGATGGACGGCAAGGTGGTCAACCATGAGACCATCCGCGCCACCAATGTCTTTGTGGCCGCCTACATCTTCATCTTTGCGGCATCCTTCTTCCTCATCAGTCTGGATGGCTTTGACATGGTGACCAACTTCACCGCCATTGCCGCCACGTTGAACAACATCGGCCCCGGCCTTGCCCAGGTGGGCCCCATGATGAACTTTGGCAGCTACTCCAATCCCGCCAAGCTGGTTATGATTTTTGACATGCTGGCGGGCCGTCTGGAGATCTTCCCCATGCTGGTGTTCTTTATGCCGGATACCTGGCGGCGGTTCTGAGCAAAATAACAAAGCGGATGCGCTCCCACCGGAACGCATCCGCTTTTTGCTGTATCAGGATTCCTGCGGCTTTTTCCCCAAGAGCGCC
>OMGY01002413.1_pt1 | contig 14152 bp, 8 predicted proteins | sample 1674461 | NCBI WGS metagenome assembly OMGY01 (sample SAMN05578579, study PRJEB25193) | human gut metagenome | biome: Human Microbiome; feature: human-associated habitat; material: feces | host: Homo sapiens | place: USA:Birmingham
CGCGCCACACGGGCGACTTCTCCATGTTCCGCATCTATGCCGATGCCAACGGAGAGCCTGCAGAATACAGTGAAAGCAATGTACCCCTGAAAACGCCGAAGTTCTTGCCCATCTCCATCAAAGGCCTGAACGAGGGTGACTACGCCATGATTATGGGCTTTCCCGGCAGCACAGAACGTTACCTCACCCAGAGCGAAGTGAAGCAACGCATGAACGCCGTGAACCAGGCAATGATTGACATGCGCGGCGTACGCCTCGAAGTGCTGCGCAAGTATATGGATGCCAGTGACAAGACCCGCATCCAGTATGCCAGCAAGTTTGCCGGAAGCAGTAACTACTGGAAAAACTCCATTGGTATGAACAAGGCAATCATCGACAATGACGTGTTGAGCGCCAAAGCCGAAATCGAGAAAAAGTATGCCGCCTTTGCCCAAGGAAAACCCGAATACGAGGGTGTGGTAGAGAAAATTGATGCCATCATCGAGAAAAGCACCCCCACGCTGCGCCAGCTCTACTATACCAACGAAGCATTGCGCGGTGCTATCGAATTCGGCAGTACCTACCTTATTATGGATAACATAAAGAAAGCGCTCGAAGAGAAGAACGACTCATTGCTGCAAGCTTCGAAGAAGCAGTTGGAAAATGCCTACGATGGCATCCACAATAAAGACTACGACCACGAAGTGGACCGCGCCGTAGCCAAAGCCATCCTGCCCGCCCTTGCCAAGGCACTGAACGCCAACGAGCTGCCCTCCTTCTACCAAACCATCAACGGAGAGTTCAAGGGCGACTACGACGCATACGTAGACAACATTTACGACAACTCCATCCTCTCCAACCGCAAGAACCTGGATAAATTCCTGGCAAAGCCCACCGTGAAAGCCATTGAGAAAGACCCTGCTACGGCTTACTCGCGCTCCAAGAACGAAAAGCTGCAGGAACTCGGAAAGCAATACATGGAACTGGAAAGCGGAATGGAACTGCTCCACAAGGCCTACATCCGTGGCTTGGGTGAAATGAAACAGCCCGTCCCCTCCTATCCGGATGCCAACTTCACCATGCGTCTGACCTATGGTAATGTAAAATCATACAGCCCGCGCGATGCTGTACACTACGACTACTATACCACTACCGACGGTATCCTTGAAAAAGAGAATCCCGAAGACCGTGAATTCGTAGTACCCGCCAAGCTGAAAGAACTGATTCAGAAGAAAGACTTCGGACGCTACGCCATGGCAGACGGCACCATGCCGGTTTGCTTCCTCACGACGAACGACATCACCGGCGGCAACTCCGGCAGCCCCGTCATCAATGGCGAAGGACAGCTCATCGGTACTGCTTTCGACGGCAACTGGGAGTCTCTGAGCGGTGACATCAACTTCAACAATGACCTGCAGCGTTGCATTGCACTGGACATCCGCTACGTGCTCTTCATCCTCGACAAGCTGGGCAACTGCGGACATTTGATAAACGAAATGCACATCGTAGAATAAATAAAAGCCTCTGAGAGATTACCTCCCATACTGAATGGCATTCACTATACGACTGAATGCCATTCAGTCGCATACTTAACCCTATTCAGTCGTATACTGAATAGCCCCCCTCTCAGATGCTCTTCTAACGCACATCACCATGAAAAGAATCCTATTATCATTATTCATTACATCTTCTGTCCTTGCCGCACACGCCGACGAAGGTATGTGGATGCTCACCGACCTACAAAAGCAGAACGAAGTAGCCATGACGGAACTCGGCCTGCTCATCCCCGCCAACCAAATCTACAATCCCGACGGCATTGCCCTGAAGGATGCCGTGGTACATTTTGGCGGCGGCTGTACCGGCGAAGTCATCTCTGCCGAAGGCCTGGTACTGACCAACCACCACTGCGGCTATAGCGCCATACAGCAACATAGCTCGGTGGAACATGACTACCTGACCGACGGTTTCTGGGCCATGTCCCGCGAAGAGGAGCTTCCCTGCAAGGGACTCACCGTCACCTACGTCGACCGGATACTGGACGTGACAGACTACGTAAACGAACAACTGAAAACCGACGACGACCCGAACGGCACCAATTATCTGTCTCCCAAATACCTGAAAACAGTAGCCGACCGCTTCGCCAAGTCCGAAGGCATCACCCTGACACCCGGCCGCAAACTGGAACTGAAAGCCTTCTACGGTGGCAACAGATACTATCTATTCGTAAAAACCACTTATAGCGACATCCGCATGGTAGGCGCTCCCCCCTCCTCCATCGGCAAGTTCGGTGCAGACACCGACAACTGGATGTGGCCCCGCCACACGGGAGATTTCTCCATCTTCCGCATCTATGCCGACAAAGACGGGAAACCCGCCGCTTACAGCAAAGACAACGTCCCCCTGAAAGTGAAGAAACACCTCACCATCAGCCTCGACGGCTATCGCGAGGGCGACTTTACCTTCGTCATGGGCTTCCCCGGACGCAACTGGCGCTACATGATTTCCGACGAAGTAGAGGAACGCATGCAAACCACCAACTTCATGCGCCACCACGTGCGTGACGTACGCCAGAAAGCTCTGATGAAGCAGATGCTGCAAGACGATGCCGTACGCATCCACTATGCCAGCAAGTATGCATCTTCTGCCAACTACTGGAAAAATGCCATCGGTATGAACGAAGGCCTCGTCCGTCTGAAAGTATTGGACACCAAACGTGCACAGCAAGAGGCACTCCTGGCACGCGGACGCTCGCTGAACGACAATAGCTATCAGCAGGCATTCGACCAGATACGCGCCATCGTAAAGCAACGCCGTCCAGCCCTCTACCACCAGCAAGCCATTCAGGAAGCACTGGTGACGGGACTCGATTTCATGCGTATCCCCAGCACCGCAGGACTGGTATCTGCCTTGAAGAACAAGGACAAAAAACAGATTGCAGCAGCTAAAGACAGCCTTCAGAAGGCAGCCGACCGCTACTTTGCCTCTGTCCCCTTCCCCGAAGTGGAACGTATTGTTGGCAAGGAAATGCTGAAAATCTACATGAAGTATATCCCTGCCGAACAACGCATCGGTATTTTCCAAATCATAGACAAGCGTTTCAAGGGCAACAGCGACGCTTTCATCGACGCCTGCTTTGAACATTCCATCTTCGGCAACAAGGAGAACTTTGCCAAGTTCATCCGCAAGCCCAGCCTCTACAAGATTAATACAGACTGGATGGTCTTGCTGAAATATTCCATCACGGACGGCCTGCTTCAGACCTCCATTGCCATGATGGATGCCAATAAAAACTACAATGCCGCCCACAAGGTATGGGTAAAGGGAATGATGGACATGAAGCTTGCCAACGGCCAGCCCATCTATCCGGATGCCAACTCCACCTTGCGCCTGACCTACGGTCAAGTGCTCCCCTACGCTCCGGCAGACGGTGTGAAATATGATTACTACACCACTCTGAAAGGAGCTATGGAGAAGGAAGATCCCGACAATTGGGAGTTTGTAGTCCCCGCCAAACTGAAACAGCTGTATCAGGCAAAGGATTTCGGACGTTATGCCATGCCGAACGGCGAAATGCCCATCTGCTTCATTGTCAACACAGACAATACCGGTGGAAACTCCGGCAGCCCAGTGTTCAATGCCAAAGGAGAACTGATAGGTACCGGCTTTGACCGCAATTACGAAGGTCTGACTGGCGACATTGCCTTCCGTCCGTCCTCCCAACGAGCAGCATGTGTAGACATCCGCTACACCTTGTTCATCATCGACAAATACGCGGGAGCTTCGCATCTCATTGAAGAGATGACGATTAAATAATGATTTAGCGAACAAATCCTCCTCCTATTTTGTTATCATTACAAATAAATAAAAACAGAAAGGAAAAAATTATGGAAAAGTTTGAAGAATTGATACAATCAGAAAAACCCGTTTTAGTTGATTTCTTTGCAACCTGGTGTGGCCCGTGCAAGGCCATGCATCCGGTACTGGAAGAACTCAAAAACGAAATAGGAGATGCTGCCCGTATCGCCAAAATAGATGTAGACCAGCACGAAGAACTTGCTGCCCGCTACCGTATACAAGCAGTACCGACATTTATCGTATTTAAGAAAGGCGAAGCCGTATGGCGCCACTCGGGTGTCATCAGCGGTAAGGATTTGAAAGCCGTTATAGAACAAAACTCTTAACAAGAAGAAATGAAGAAGATTATAGCAATGGTTGCCCTCGTGTTTTCTTGCATGCTGGCCTATGCTCAAACAAACGGAGAAGTTATCGTCATGAACAAAGCCATGTTCATCAAGGATGTGTTCGACTATGAGAAATCCCAGGACTGGAAATACAAGGGAAACAAGCCTGCCATCATAGACTTATATGCCGACTGGTGCGGACCTTGCCGCATGGTGGCTCCCATTATGAAGGAACTGGCCAAAGAGTATGCCGATAAAATCGTTGTCTACAAAGTCAATGTGGATAAGGAAAAGGAACTGGCAGCGTTGTTCAATGCAACAAGCATCCCTCTTTTTGTATTCATCCCTATGAATGGAGAGCCTCAGCTCTTCCGCGGAGCAGCCGATAAGGCTACCTACAAAAAGGCGATTGACGACTTTTTACTGAAAACAGAATAGTTCATAATAGAAAGAAAAAACTCCTGACTACCTTTACAAAAAGGCAAGTCAGGAGTTTTTGTATCCTATTCACTCAAAACACGATAGGCATCTCTTTCCATTCTCCTCCGTGTAGTTCCATCACCGATTCATACCCAGCCTTCCTCAAGGCACGCAAGGCTTCGGGACGTCCGTTGCTTATCCGTTCCGGATAGTGTGAATCACTGTTTACCTGCACACGTACACCCAAATCATGCAGGTAGGAGAAATACCGCTCATTGGGGTAAAAAGTACCCAGGTCATGATAGGCTTTGGTATTGACCTCTACCTGATAGCCGCGACGGGCAATATCTGCGAAATACGCCCTAACCAGCTCATCATACCAAGGCTCGTCCAGCAATCCCGGGCGATAGCATGCTGCATTGTAGTGCATCTTATCGGCATGGCCCACAATATCAAAACCACCCAGCTCGAGCATCCTCGTCAACCTACCATAATAGAGACGGACCACATGCTCCAAGTCACCGCAGAAATGTCCGTCTACAATGGTCTTAAAGGTATCCGCAGGTACATCTACATCCACCACTTCCCCTTTGTCATTGTAGAGAAGATGTACAGAACCAATACGGTAGTCCAACGGCAACTCCCTGAAACGGGCGATGGACGGATTACTCGCTTCATTCAGATAATCAATCTCCAGACCGATATACAGTTCGATACGTCCGGCATACTTCTCCTTCAGACGATGGAATTCAGATAGATAGTCGTCCATGATATCCCACTCCATAGTCCATGCCGTAGAAAAAGGCAATGGAGCATGCGATGAAAAGCCATAAGATGTAAAACCTTCACTCAATGCAAAACGCACAAAGTCCTCCATGCCGGCACGCCCGTCACAATAAAGGCTATGGCTATGATAATTCGTCAGATTTCCCACTTTCTCAGTTCTAATTTTTAATTCTTAATTTTCAATTTCGAACTTCAGTTCGATTCTATCTCACTCAGCTCCAGCCAGCGCAATGTTTTTTCGTCAATCAAGTCCGACAATTCCGGCAAACGTTTCGACTTCTCCGTCAGTTCGTCCACAGACAAAGTACCGCTGCACAAAGCCTCTTCAATTGCATTCTTTTCGGTTTCCAGGTCAGCTATCTCCTGCTCCAATTGTTCAAACTCGCGTTTTTCCTTAAAAGACATGCGCCGCTTTTCGTTCAGACGCACCTTCGCCGTCTTGTCCTCCTGAGCCTTGGCGGCTTCTTTCTCTTTCTCCTTTTCCTGATGGACTTTCGCATCTTTCCAGTCGCGATATTGTGTATAGTTGCCGGGAAAGTCGCGGATGTCCCCTTGTCCGTTGAACACTAACAGATGGTCTACCACTTTGTCCATGAAATAACGGTCGTGGCTCACCACAATCACGCATCCTTTGAAATTCTGCAAATACTCTTCCAGCACATTCAGCGTCACAATATCGAGGTCATTGGTCGGCTCATCCAGCACCAGGAAGTTGGGATTGCGCATCAGGACCGTACACAGATAGAGGCGGCGGCGTTCTCCCCCACTCAGCTTGTAGACATAGCTGTGCTGTGTCTCGGGAGTAAACAGGAAATGTTGCAGGAATTGCGATGCCGTCAGCTTCTTGCCGTTACCCAGTTCTATAACTTCGGCAATGTCCTGCACTACATCAATCACTTTCATCTGCTCATCAAACTGTAGGCCGTCCTGCGAATAGTAACCGAAGCGGACCGTCTCACCAATGTCCAACATACCGCTGTCTGCCTGCTCCAACCCCATCAGTATCTTGATGAAGGTCGACTTTCCCGTACCATTGTTCCCAACGATACCCATCTTTTCGTAACGGGAGAAGATGTAGGAGAAATCATCCAGAATCTTCAAGTCACCAAAGGATTTGTACAGATGGTCTGCCTCGAATATCTTGCTGCCTATGTAAGAAGCCTTGACATCCAGCTTTACATTGTCGTTGTTGAAACGCTGCTTTGCCACCTTCTCCAGTTCGTAAAAGGCATCCTCCCGATAGCGTGCCTTGTGCCCGCGGGCTTGCGGCATGCGGCGCATCCACTCCAGCTCTGTGCGGTAGAGGTTATTGGCACGTTCTATCTCTACAGTCTTGGCCTCGATACGCTCTTGGCGCTTCTCCAGATAATAACTGTAATTGCCTTTATACTGATAAATCTGCCGGTTGTCTATCTCTACGATTTCGGAGCATACGCGGTCGAGGAAATAACGGTCGTGCGTCACCATCAGCAAGCTGAGGTTGTTCCGGCGGAGATATTCCTCCAGCCACTCCGTCATATCGAGGTCGAGGTGGTTGGTAGGCTCGTCCAGTATCAGCAAATCGGGTTCAGTGATAAGGGTATTGGCAAGTGCCACACGCTTCAACTGCCCGCCGGACAGATGTTTTACGTGCTGACTGAAATCACGTATTTTAAGTTGAGACAGAATCTGTTTCGCCTTCTGCTCGTACTCCCAAGCTTTTTCATGGTCCATACGCACCAGAATTTCGTCCAAGCCGGGATGCCCCTCCGTTTCCATGCAACGTTCATATTCCTTGATTAACTCGACAGTACTGTTGCCATGATGGAAGCACGCTTCGAGCACGGTCAGCTCTTCGGGATATTGCGGGTCTTGTTCCAGATAACCCACACGCAAATCACGACGGAAGGAAATGGTGCCATTGTCATACCCTTCCTTGCCGGAAAGGATATTGAGCAATGTCGTCTTGCCACTGCCGTTCTTGGCTATCAACCCGACACGCTGTCCCTCGGACAAGCCCAAAGAAATATTTTCGAATAGTACCAAGTCACCGAACGACTTGGTCAAGTTTTCCACCTGAAGAATTGAATTTACTGCTGCCAATGCTTTAATAGTTGAAAAATGAAAATTGAAAGTTGAAAATCACAGTACCGAGATGACCGGACCTTAGAACAAGGAGCTGTATATCTCCGGCAGATTCACTTTACCTCCTGCCTTTACTTTGCTCCAAACCAGCTTCATGGGGTCTATCCATTCACCGGTAGACGTGTTCAGCAATATGGGCGCTTCCCGGTTTCCGTCCACCAAGGTACGCCATTCCATACCGTCCACTTCATTGGCGAAAATAACACAAAGCGCGATGCCAAAAGCCAGCCATGCATCCTTCTTCTTAGGACCGATGTTGCTTTCTTCCATCATCTGCTGCATCTTGGCAATGTCTTCCTCGGCTCCCTGGAAATCCTTCTTCAACGATTCCTTTATAGTAGTATCCACCCACTCGTATGCTTCATTAATCTGGTAGATTTCCGAAAGGCGCACCGGAATTATCTCCGCTGGATACTTCACTCCATCCTTCCGCGTTTCCAGCGAAGCGATAATCTTCTCCGCTTCTGCAACCGGCTCTCCTTTCTTCACCGTAAACGAACATTCAAAGGCAACTTCATCCGCGCCCGTTATCCATAAATGGGAAGTATAGTACGCACCTTCTTCCTCGAACATTTCCTTACTATATGCACATTCCATCCGGCCTATCCTAACCGGAATGGCAGAGGAGTTTTCCCGTAACTCTTGCTTCACGGAGTCCTTGCCATATGTAGCATTCCCTTTGAAAGCCGAAATGCGAAAATTACCGGTCCACTCATTGGGGTTATAAAAAAGGAAAGAGCCTTCCCCGTCCTCGAATTCATTCCAGTCTACCGGATAAGTCATGGAGAACCATGCCCCCGGAGAGATAAATTTCTTGCTTTGTTCCATATATAGACTAATCTTTGCAAAGACAGTTCACACCATCTCAGCTATTTCTCGCAAAGATAGTACAAACCGAATGCAAAATAAAATGAACTTGTCCATTTTTTATGCTGAGGTGCAGCCTATCTTCGGTTTTAGGGCAAAAGTAACATATTACCGCCGTTGATATGCAAACAAACGAAACAAAAAAACAGCCGATTCTCACGAACCGGCTGTTCCAATCATCATCTATGAATGAAGACCATTAGAGCCTTCAATATCTTAACTATATCTTAAAATCCACATTTTGGGCGTAAAGATAATGAATTTGTATCACAAAATAAAATGCAATGAAGAATTAGTTTTGGGCACTGTCCCACCATACGGGTAAAGTCCATACGTCCTCGGCAGCATTCCAAAGTGCAATTGAAGTATCAGCTCCCGGAACAGTGGCACCGATAGCTTGCAGATTGGCCGTATTGTAGTTGAGTTCATGACTGCATTGCTGCCAACGACGGAACTGTTTACCTTGCGGAATATTCTTTTGGGCAGTAGCATCAACGCCATAGCGTGCAGGAATACCCCAGCCTAAGAAAAGCTCCGGATTAAAATCGTAGCGACGCATATCGTTCCAAATTTCCATGGAAAAATGCAATGCCAAACGCTTTTGAGTAAGAATCTTGCCCAAAGTAATATTCTCTTCAGTGCCGATACCATTGTTCAAATAGTTGTCAATATCGGTTTGCGTCATAGGAGAGAACGAGGGGCATGCTTCCAAATTGGCATCTTCACGGCACCACACTTTCAACTTATCGTTCATACCGTCGATACTGGCTGCAATACCTTTCTTATAAGCATTAAAAGCCGCTCCTTTATTACCTTGGTTAAAGAGTACTTCAGCACGTATGAAACAAGCTTCGGCATAGGTTCCAATATAGGTGGGAGAAGACACGCGAGTATAGAAAGTTCCCGATTCGCGAGAGGCATCAGTGCCATCGCGACGATAAAGTAAATCAGGACGTCCTTGATAAGCTTTGCACTGACTGGTACACTCTACATAAATAGTGTCCCCCTTACGGGTAGAAGATTCACTGTCAATCCACCAACCTTTGGCTGCCGAGAAGTTCGAGCGCAACGGTCCGCCGGTAAGGCTGGGACTATCATTGCCAATCATGTCTACACCCATAGAACGACGCCAACCGTTTTTGAACTTCACCTCTGCGGGTGAATTACTTGATTGCTTCGAATATGCCCAAGGTAAAATCTTATCGGCACGCGGATCTTCTATTCCACTTCCGGCAAAATTTGTCAGATTATCGTAAAGCATCTTGGTAGGCATATAGCCGGCATTCATGCCACATACAGAAAAGAGCGGTGAATAATCAACCGGTTCGTCCCATCCCAATACATCATGCGAATTATTGGCATCAATATGATTGAATACGGTATTGTCGGCATTGCTTTGCTGAGCCTTGTCAAGACAAGCCAAGATTTCTGCGGCATCGTATTTCCCTTCAAGATAACTGCCTTCACCCTTTTTAATAAGCTTGTTAATGTAACGTGCTTTAAGTAAGTATGCCAATTTAAGCCACTTGTCTACACTACCACCGTTCCAAATATCGCCTACAGCCAACGAAGCTGTCGCAGACCCTTGCTCTTTTTGGAACATCTCGATAGCGGTGTCAAGATCGGCCAAACAGCCCAAATAGATTGTTTTTCCGTCATTATAGGTAGGAGTAACACCGGCTTCAGCCTCACTCGACTTGTAAGGCATTTCTCCATAAAGGTCTGTCATAAGCATAAAACCATAGGCACGAATTACGCGAGCTGCACCCACATAATGCCAAGCCTCGGCTGCCGTAGCCTTGTCAATCAAAAATGGAATATTTACAGCAGCTCCACAGAACCACCATTGGTAGGGAGTGGTAACGGCACCGGTCTGAGGACTCCAATAAGACATGCTCCAATAAGTACCGCCGTCATAATAGCGTGTCCAATCGCCCATAGACATACTGGAACGCCAAGCAGCAAACTGAGTGGCACTGTTGGTATAAAATTCAATATGTGCCAATCGTGAATCATAGGTCGCATTTCCGGCTGTGGGATTTTCGGGATCGACATTTACATCGAGCCAGTCACTACACCCCGAGAACAAAGTCATAAGGGCACCCACACTACATAATATCATAGATTTGAATAATTTCATATTGCTTCTGTTTTTTAAGAGTTAGAAAGTAAGATTCAAGCCAAACGACATGGTAGAAGTGGCAGGTACACCGCAGTAGTCAAATCCTACTGATGATGAGCCACCTACACCTGCACCGGCGGCAGCCACTTCAGGGTCACCGTCGTAATTGGTGATGAGCAATAGATTGGTAGCAGCTACCGATACCGAAGCACGCTTTACAAATCCAATCTTGGAAAGCCACGTTTTAGGAAACTCATAGCTCAATGAAACAGAACGCAAACGCAAAGAGTTGACATCGGTAATATAGTTGGCTGACTCCTTGGAGTAATAGTTCTGATAGTAATCCTTAATGATGTTGTAGCCACTCATTTGTACTCCATTAAAAGTATAGGTTTTATCGGCTTCCCAAGTATTGGTCACTGGGTCACCATTGGCATTGACACCCGTTACAGTGAGAGAACGATTGCGTACATCGGCAGAGAACTGGCTCACACCGCTGTTATCCATAGCATATTGAGTACCGTTGACCACATCGCCACCTACACGGAATTCCCATAGCATATTGAAAGTAAAATTCTTCCAAGTAAGGGTATTGTTCAATCCACCGGTAAACGATGACTCACGATTACCTACTGCTACAAGGGTTTTGTCATAAGTAGGCATACCGTTTTTGTCGAGTATCACCTCACCGGCGTCATTACGTTTCCATTTGGTACCGGCAATACCCATAAAATCTCCACCGCTGAACGAGGCTGCCTGCATACCGGCATATTGCACATCGGTAACATACATCACGCCCATACCTTCGGGAAGCCCGTCCAAAGTACCACGATTACCTGCCATGTTCAAGCCAATGTCCCATGTCCAGTCCTTAGTCTGTATGGGAGTTCCCGAAATAGAGAGTTCCATACCTTTGTTATACACATTGCCCGCATTGATACTCCAAAAGATGTAACCGGTAGATTGCGGACCGCGAGGAGCAAGAATCTGATTATATGAATCGTTGGTATAGTAAGCATAGTCTATGTGCAGGCGGTTTTTGAAGAAACTCAATTCCACGCCTATTTCGGTAGACTTGGTCATTTCCGGTTTCAGTTTGTCATTACCGCGTGTCCAAGTATTTCCCACACCTACCGTACCGTCAAGATAGGTACCCGTAGGCCATAAGGCAGTTTCCAATTCGTACACACCGGTATCTTTACCTACCTTGGCCCACGATGCACGCAATTTACCAAAGTTGAGCACACTGTCATCCAGCCAACCGAGTCGCTGCAAGGCTTCAGTAAATACGAATGAACCGCTTACCGAAGGATAGAAGTACGAACGGTTTTCAAGAGGAAGAGTAGAAGTCCAGTCATTACGACCGCTCACAGTGAGATAGAGCATATTTTTCCATGATGCACGGAATTCTCCAAAAGCTCCTACCAAACGTTTCTTAGTAGCTGCATGTGTGAATTGCTTATTGTCTTTACTGGCATTGGCGTATGAGAAGAAATCAGGAACGGAAAAGTTCCAAGCCATCATCGAGCTACGGTCTGTCTTGGTTTCGTCCATTGTGGCACCCAACAAAAGATTCAAATCGAAATCACCGAACTTATGGCTCATGTTCGACATAAAGTCATGGCTCATATAGCGGAACTGCTGGGTGTTGTCACTCATCATACCTTTTTGCCACACTTGTTTAAGCACGCCATTGGCAGCCAAACGGTTGGAAGCAGTTTGGGTATAACGGTCAATACCTATTTTATAAGAAACAAACCACCATTTGGCAATATCGGCTTTTATACTGAGCATCCCATTGAAACGGTCGATGTCGTCATACATGTGGTTACGATTGACAATCCAATAGGGGTTGTCGCGTTCGTCCCATGGATCAAGACGATCGCCAAACAAACGATAACGGGTACCATCCTCGTTCTGATAGTGGGTCATTCGGTCGAAAGGAGACCAGTTGTACACACCATAAAGAGCACCATTACCACTCGAATTATAAAGTCCGGCACCCGTCAAAGTACGGTCCGTATGAGCATCGCTATATGCGGCACTGGCGTTAAAGGTAAAAATCCCCACCTTCTGCTCACCATTGAAACGGAAAGCATATTTCTTGTATCCGGTCTCGGGCACAACACCTACCTGATCATAGTAAGACCCTGAAAGATAGAATTTACTATTCTTGGTACCCCCGGCTACGCTGGCACTTTCATCGAAAATGTTTCCGCCTTGAAAGAAATCACCTATGTTATCATAAGTAGCTGCGTTCGACTTCTCTCCCCACGAAGTATAAGCAAAGTCATTAAACACAGTACCAGTATAGTTCTTCTTTGAATCATATTGGTCTTCCATATATCCACGGGCATATTGGCGTTGCGTTTGCGGCAGGCTCTTTACCCATGAAGCAGTAAACTTAGAATTGATATTCACTTCAACCACGCCCTCTTTACCTTTCTTGGTAGTGATAAGAATAACTCCGTTGGCTGCACGTGAACCGTATAAAGCGGCAGCTGCAGGGCCTTTGAGCACCGACATACTTTCTATATCTTCGGGATTTATATCCATCAAACGATTGGAAGTAGTAGAGGCAGAACGCATGGAACCATCGAAAGCCGAATTGCCCACCACTGATGAAGAGTTATCAAAAATAACACCATCCACCACAAAGAGCGGCTGATTGTCTTTGCCTTCAGCACCCGACGTTCCTCCACGCAATATAATCTGAGCGCCCGCACCAGCGGCACCGGATGACTGAGTAACATTCACACCGGCCACTTTCCCCGAAAGGGATGAAATAGGATTGGCAGTTTTCATCTTCATCAATTCATCCGACTTCACATCCTCCATTGAATATCCCAAAGCCTTGCGCTCTTTCTTGATACCCATTGCCGTCACAACCACTTCGTCCAGCGCTTGCGAGTCATCTTGCAAACTCACAGTATAAGTAGTGGCGTTCGTCACCTTCAATGTCACTGTTTTGTAGCCAATGAAAGATACCTCCAATGTGCTACCCACCGGCGCCTCTACAGAAAAATTTCCATCAATATCCGTCACAGCGCCGGTACCAGAACCTTTTACTAACACGCTGGCGCCGATGATGGGTTCGCCTGCCGCATCTAAAACTTTACCTGTGATTTTCTTGGCTTGCTGAGTACTTTGGGAACTTAGTTTATATTTATTGTTACCATTCCCCTCTAGCAAATAATATCTGTTGATAATTATATGTTGCTGAAAATCAATGTTATAAATATTTTTTTTATTTTTTCTATATGTAACTTGTCTATCAGATACTTGATTTCAAATAATTATTTTTTTGAGGTCTTATTTGAACTGATCTCTTCTAAGTGAATATTGAATGGAGTGATTCTTCTTAATTATAACTTACATATACACTTCGTTATAAAATTATGCTCCAAAAAGATGTGTTAATATATGTTACGGACACTTCCTGCTTTCATTAATAATCTAACATTCTTTTTTGATGAACTTATGAATTCTTTTAGCTAATTCACTTTCCATTTTTTTTGATTTATACCTATATTTTCATACAGTTGAGTTTGTTTTATATAAAAAAACTATATGCATATGATGGCATATTAAGTCATATATCTCAAATAATATTACATATGATAGATATATGTATAATATTCTATTATTTATAAGTTATTTGGCTTTATTATTT
>OMGY01002417.1_pt1 | contig 14138 bp, 8 predicted proteins | sample 1674461 | NCBI WGS metagenome assembly OMGY01 (sample SAMN05578579, study PRJEB25193) | human gut metagenome | biome: Human Microbiome; feature: human-associated habitat; material: feces | host: Homo sapiens | place: USA:Birmingham
GCATGATTTCTGTGCATCGCGAAGCGCGTTACTGTGAACGGAGTGAACAGTAACCTATTGTTGTTACTGTTCACTAAAGCATGTTTGAAAAAGGCTTTCTGCAAAATAGCTGAGCTTCCGCCCTGCCTACTCATACAACGGAATCTCATAACCCCAGGATTTACGAATTCCATCCATGATCTCCATCACACGCACAGTCTCATCATGAGGCATTTCCAGACATTCCTTTTCGCCCTGTGCGATTGCTCTGGCGCAGGCCTCAACCTCATACTCATAGCCTGTGATCTGTGCCGGCGGCAAATAAACTGCAACCTCCTTATGCTCCTTGTCAAACACTGTGATTTTCTCCGGATTATTAATATTCTGCACCTGAATATAACCTTTGGTTCCAAAAATACTTCCCATTCTGTCAGAAATTTCACGGGCACCACACTGCAAGGTAGCCATGCGGTCGCCTTCAAATACCATAGCAATAGTATCCAGCATATCCACACCTTCACGGAAAATAGCAGTTGCCTGTACATCCTTCAACTTATCCCCAAGAACCATGCTTGCGAAATTAATGGTATAAACACCAACATCCAGAAGCGCACCGCCTGCCAGCTCCGGCTTACGGATACGTTCCACTTCACTGATGGCATAGTTCAGATTGGCCGTAACAGCTGTCACTTCACCGATCACACCGCTTGAAATAATATCATCAATCATCTTTCTGGATGGCATATATCTGGTCCAGATTGCCTCTGTGATCAGCAGGTTTTTCTCTTTCGCCAGGGTAAAAAGCTTTCTTGCCTGGTCTGCATTTACAGTAAACGCCTTTTCACAAAGTACATTTTTTCCAGCCTCCAGGCACATCTTTGCATGAAGATAATGATGGGAATGAGGGGTTGCAATATAAACCAGATCCACCAGCGGGTCTGCAAGCATTTCCTCATAAGAGCCATAAGCCTTGGAAAAACCGTATTTCTCGGCAAAGGCCTGCGCCCGTTCAAGGCTTCTGGCTGCCACTGCGTAATTCTCCACATCCTTCATTCCAGCTACTGTTTTCGCCATCTGAACTGCAATTCCTCCAGCTCCAAGTATTCCAATTTTCATTTATGTAAACCGCCTTTCTAATAAAATTTCCTGTTTCGCCATTCTCAGCTGACCTCCCTGTATGGAGATATCTCTAAAGCGATACAGTTATTTCGCTCACATGATATTCATATAGTCGCATCTCATGCAGACATAAACTCTACAATCGCATAAGGTTCGCCATTCTCCGTGGAAAGCGCAACCGTAACCTTTCTCATTTCCAGCTTCACTGCCGGATAAAAAACGTCTCCAAGCAGTGCCTGCTTCTTATATTCTGCCCTCATCTGGCGGATTTCAAAGCCTTCTGGCAGATAATCTGCCCCCATGCGGATATACTGGCAATTATTAACATGGTGATGGGTGTCCAGATGATGTTTCTGTATTGCAAAAGGCTCCTGGGCTTCCATCCCTTCCGGAAGTGCGATCTTACGGGGCGCATAATCCATCTCCAGCTTTTCATCCAGTTCGTATCCTCTGATGTCTTCGTCTGTAAGTCTGGCAGGCAGACCGGTCTCTGTATCAATATTGGTCCAGATACTGTTTGCATAGGATAAAAGCTCTCCATCTTCTGTTTTCAGAGTGAAGTTACGCATTCCAAGAAAACCTTTGAAACCATATGGCGCCGTTGATGCCACAATTGTCTCTCCCAATCCCGGATATCGGTTCACCACAATCTGCCAGGATGACAACACCCAGGCTCTCTGGCGTTCCTCCAGCGCTTCCATTCCCTGCCCTATTTCCTCAGATTGAAAGGTGCAGCAATCCTGATAATAATTCTGAATTCCAGGAAGAGTCAGGCAGCCATCCTCGCCTATTTCACTGTATCTGACACGGCCTTTAAAACTGTAACTCATGTTATGTCAATCTCCATTCTAGAGCCTGTTTGAAAAATCATTCCTGCAATCTCCCACAAATTGTGACGCACATCTTGCAGAAAGCCTTTTTCAAACACGCTCTAATTTCTTGTCCGCGAATTTTACTTCATTATATAACAAATCCATCAATAAAGATATGAAAATGTAGATTTTTTTGTGAAAATCCCCTTGATTCTGCACCCTCTACCATGTACAATAAAGATATAAAAATAAAAACAGCAAACGCTTATATATGTCCATAATCTGGTTGGACGTTTCTACCAACTACCCTAATAGTTGTCTATAAGCTGCATGCGAAGAGGTATGCAGGTATGGCATTTTCCGGGTGGTTTTTTTATTGCTGAATCAGCCCGAAATCACATTTTGCATGTTTCCGGCAGTACGTTCTCAGCCGCAAACTATCCCGGAACTTTACTTTACCTCGCCTCTGGCAGAAAGGATGGTCTGATATGAAAAAAGATTTGTTTGCTTTGAAAGGTACAATTTGTTACAGCAAGAATCAGAAAGAACTTGTTTTTGCAGAAAACTCTTATGCAGTCTGTGAAAACGGGCTCTGTGCCGGTGTTTTTTCCCAGCTTCCAGAGGAATATAAAGATATTCCTGTAAAAGACATGGGTGATCGACTGATCATCCCAGGATTCACCGACCTTCATCTGCATGCTCCCCAGTACGCTTACCGCGGAACCGGCATGGATCTAGAGCTGCTGGACTGGCTGAACACCATCACTTTCCCGCAGGAAGCCAAGTACGCTGACCTGTCCTATGCGAAAAAGGCTTACTCCATTTTCGTGGATGACTTAAAGCACAGCTTCACCACCAGAGCCTGCATTTTCGCCACCTTGCACCGTCCGGCAACGGAGCTTCTCATGGACATGCTGGAGGAAAGCGGTCTGGCAACTATGGTTGGAAAAGTAAATATGGATCGCAACGGAGCACCGGAGCTTCAGGAGAAAAGCGCACAGGCTTCTGCACAGGATACACGCCAGTGGCTGGAAGAGATCAAGGGACGTTACGACCACACCTACCCAATCCTAACCCCACGTTTTACCCCATCCTGTACGGATGAGCTGATGACCGAGCTTGGAAAAATCCAGAGGGAATATCACCTTCCGGTTCAGTCTCATCTGTCTGAAAATTTCGGGGAAATTGCATGGGTAAAGGAGCTTTGCCCGACCAGCAGATTTTATGGAGATGCGTATGACATGTTCGGGCTGTTTGGAACAAAACCCGCATTCAATACTAACGAGGCTGATTTCGCTTCCGCATCCGGCCTTAATACCACTGATAACACAGCAGCTCATATTTCATCTGATGGTGCCAGCGTCTGCCCTACCATCATGGCACACTGCGTCCACTCCACCGACGAAGAGATCCAGATGATCAAAGACCAGGGCGTTTACGTCGCCCACTGTCCGGAGTCCAACACAGACATTGCTTCCGGAATCGCACCTGTCCGCCGCTATCTTGATATGGGACTTCATGTAGGACTTGGCACCGATGTTGCCGGAGGTTTTTCTCTCTCCATGTTCCGTGCTATGGCAGATGCCATCCAGGTTTCCAAGCTCCGCTGGCGCCTGATGGATCAGACCCAGGCCCCGGTTACTCTGGAAGAAGCCTTCTACATGGCTACGATCGGAGGTGGCTCCTTCTTCGGAAAAGTCGGCAGCTTCGAAAAAGGCTATGAATTTGACGCCATGATCCTGGACGACAGCAACATCCGTCATCCCCAGGAAATCTCCACCCGTGACAGACTGGAAAGGCTTGTTTATCTGTCCGACGACCGCAATTTGGTTGGGAAATATGTACAGGGACGGAAAGTAATTTAAAAAGCTAAAAAACCTCTGGTCAGGAAATCAATCTTCGACCAGAGGTTTTTCCTTTTGCTCGTTGCTCGCGTAAATTATTCTGTCCCCAGATACTCCCGTATCCGCGCCTCATTCATATTCTCCCCGATCACGATCACTACTTCCTGTCCTGCGGAAATAGGCTTCAGGGAAAATTCTTTGCGGGTGGCGTTTAGTTCCAGCCAAATATTGTTAGTGGATGCTTTCTGAGCGGAGTCCGAATTCATTTTTTCGTTTTCGGTTACCGCGGCAGCACTTTCTTCTAATTTCACAAAGCCCTTAATTCGGAAAACATCCCCACATTCCGGATCATCCAGGATCTGATGCGCCGCTTTCTCCAACTGTGTCTCGGAAATCTTCAGCTCCATAAAATACAATGACTGGAACCCTTCTTTCTCATCAAAACACTGTTTCTCAAAATCTTCCATCACATACCCGCTGTTGAAAATCCGCTGAAAATCCTCATCTGTAAACGTTTCCCAATCCTTATTCAGTATCTCATTTTCCGTAAAACGTCGTTTGCATTTCACACTTTCCAGTGCGCGATTCAGATGTTTCACAGTTCCACTAATCTCTTCCTCAGATGCCTCCTGGCTCTTGCTCAGAACAATACAACCTGCATCAGCTGCCTCTGAAGCCAGAATATACTCTGCCTGTGGCTGCAGCTTCTCCTCCAGTCTGGCATCCAGAATGGTGATCACATTTCCAATCTGATACCACTTATCCAACGGCTCTTCATAAAGGGCATCGAAAAACTCATCCACATCAAAAATCCCGGAAGGCTCAATGAGAACCCGGTCATATCCGCACATTCCCATTGCGATCAGCTTGGTCTTGAAACGTCTTCTGTGGCAGTCCGCATCACATCCACCTGAAACCATTTCCAGCTCGCAGTTCTCCCCTTCCAGGTCATGAAGCAGCATCATGTCCACATTCACTGCACCAAAATCATTCTCCAGAATTCCAATATTCTGCCCCTGGCTCATCAGCCATGCAGCATATTTCTTTATGAAAGTCGTTTTTCCCGAACCAAGAAAGCCTGTAATCAAATCAACTTTAACCATTTTTTAATCTTCAACCTCATTTTTCAATATAAAGCTGGCCTGGAACCTGTTGCCGACCGCTTCGAAGCGACTGGCTCCGCCATGTTTTTCGCAAAGTTTTTTCATGGAAAGAATGCCGATTCCTTCCTGTTTGTTTTGCCGTTTTTTTGAGTAAATTTTCCCATTTTCCTGGAATAATATTCCGTCAAAAGAATTGTCTACCGTAATCAGAAGCATGTCGTGTTTCTTCTCCGTAGCAACTTCAATAAAGCGTTTTCCGTCATACTGACCGGCGGCAGTCACCGCATTATCCAGGGCATTGCCCAGAATCGTACAAAAATCAGTGTCCGGAATAGCAATATCTTTCAGATAGCAGCATACGGAAAACTCGATATTTTTCGCCCTGGCAATACAGCCGTAATGATAAAGGACGCCGTCTGCCGCGGCGTTTCCTGTATATGGAATTGTTACTTTTCCCATCTCTTCCAGTTCCAGATCATCACAATATCCCCGCAAGCCCTCCATATCATTTTTATCAAGAAAACCTTTAATAGCAGCTACCTGATGACGGAAATTATGGCGTGCTTCACGTTCTGCCAGAACCTGCTCCGTGAGCGCATGATAGTAACCTTTCTGCTGATCGATCTGCCGGTTCAGTTCTTTTTCATTTAGAAAATGCTGCTGATCATAAGACACCGCAAAGCAAATCAGCAATGTGGCGACGCCGATCAGACATTTACTCAACATTTGTGGAAAAGTGGTAGTGTAGACATCCACTCCTTCTGAAAAAATACTGGAAAAAAACATGGCAATAGGAATGAACCATAAGGTCTCCCAATAATTTTGGCATTCAATTTCAAGGAATGGTGTTACGGTATAACGGAGCAGGCTGCTAAGCAGCGGATATAGAAGCGCATACACTACAATTGCAATTGCGCTGGTTTCTGCAATTCCAATCGCATTTCCCTGCATTCCCAAAAGTGAACTGACATAAGCTCCGATTGACAGTGCAATCATGACAATATCTGCCACAATTCCAAATACAAACAAATGCACCTTGGTGTATCCAGGGACAAGCCAGATATTTACAGCAGCCATTACAATACAGAAAGCAATAAGATTTATCTTATAAAACGGCACGTCAATTTTCCGGTAATTTCCCACCCACATGCAGATTCCGAAGTCCACAGCCAGACCAATTGCATAGATTACAGTCAGTCTGATCCTGTCTTTATCTGAGATTTTTTCGTGAAACGGAACAATTCGCAGGATCAGAGTGGGGACATGAGCCAGGATACAGAGAAGACTTACAATCGCGATTATAATTGTATTTTCCATATATTTTTACCTCGTTTTAAAGTACTCCATGGGACGGTCCGCCTCTCCGTTTTTCTTCTCCATCCTCTTTAACTCCGGCAATATAGTCAGCAGCATTGTAACAAAACAAAGGCTTCCGCCAATTACATTAGATACCGGCTCTGCCAGGAATACTCCGTGAGTTCCCATTTTAAACACGTAGGGAAGCAGGTATGTCAACGGAACTACAATAAAAACTTTTCTCAAAAGCGAGAAGAAAATGGCCTGTTTTTTCTTATTTAAAGACTTGAAAACAGTCTGTCCAATGTATTGCAGATCCATAAAAATAAAGGCTGCAAAGTAGGTTTTCAATGCCGGAACTGCATCCTTTATCAAGAGCTTATCGGAGCTGAAAATGGCAATCAGATAATCCGGGACAAAGATAATCACGCTCCACATTACTGCTGTATAAACCAGAACCATTACTGCCAGAGTGACCATTGCCTTGCGGACAAGCTTCGGTCTTTTTGCCCCGTAATTGTAGCTCAGGATAGGTGATGTGCCTTCATTTATAGCATAAATCGGCGTCTCTACCATCTGACGGACACTGGATACGATAGTCATAACAGATATGTAAACATCCCCTCCGGTAACCCCCAGAACATTGTTGCAGCAGATAGTTACCAGACTGTTTGTCAGCTGCATAATGAAGCCTGCAGTACCAAGACTGACAATGTTTTTTGCATTCTCTTTGCAGCTTTTCAGCTCTGTTTTTTTCAAAAGACGAGCTTTCATTTCCGCTCTTTTTTCAAGAAAAAGAAGTACATAAGCAGCTGATAGGAACTGGGAAAGAACAGTCGCAATGGCTGCTCCTTTGATTCCGAAACCAAGCACAAAAATGAATAATGGATCTAGGATCAGATTGGCAACTGCACCAATTGCTACAGAAAGCATACCGGTTGTCGCGTATCCCTGTGCATTGATAAACGGGTTCATTCCTGTGGCGATCATGGATGGAATCGTTCCGATCAGGTAGATCATCATGTAGGGATATGCATAACCCAAAGCATCCTCAGATGCCCCAAAAAGTACCAGAAGAGGTCTTGCAAAAAGCATACCAGCTATCATCAGAATAATCCCGCTTCCGCACACCATAGTAAAGGAAGTGTTCATTACCTCCTGCGCTTTCTGGTTGTCTTTCATACCTCTGTTTATAGAAAAAACAGGCGCGCCGCCACTGCCAAACAGATTTGCAAAGGCAGTGATAATCACGATTAACGGGAAACATAAACCGACTGCGCCAAGCGCTGTAGTTCCCACTTCAGGGATTCTGGCGATATAGATTCTGTCTACAATATTATATAAAAGACTGAGTATCTGTGCCACCAGCATGGGGATTGCAGCGCTGAAAATGTTTCTGGTTACCGTACCATTTTCAAAATCAATTCGTTTCATTTTGTTTCACAGCTTTCTTTTTAATTCATATTTTTATAATACTCTTGTTCTGTCAGTACAAATCGTTCCATTTCTTATGGAAATCTGGTAATCTCCGACATCCAGACAGTCCCCATTTTGGAAGGTTGTTTTTATGCAGAATGGGTTACTGCTGCGTAGGGCATCCTGGCCGGAAAGTGTCTTCTAACTCCAGTTTTCCGGTGCCTTTAAGTGTAAAAACTCCTGTCTCATGATATAATTTCTCCTGAAATTGTTTGAACTTTATAGGTTTATTTTGCACATTACGTGGAAAAATGTCAAGAGAAAAGGGACTATAACAGATGAATGTCACTTCATACGCAGCACGCATCTATTACAGTCCCTTATATATTCTCTTGTTACATTAATTTGATCCGCCTATTGCTTTTTCGATGTTTGAAGATCCAGCTTCTACAACTTCCATACCCGATTTATCCCCTTTAAAGCCACTATAAATACGTGAGTAAAACTGCTCCTTTGCAAACCCGACTTCTATAACAATCCAATCCCAGCCTTTCTCCTTATCGTTTCTGCTTTTAATTTTCAGAGTATCACAATTTAAACCGGCCTCCTTTAATACGGCTTCAACACCAGTATTATACGACTTCCAATTATTGCTTTTTACACCGTTTACTGTAACTCCGGAATTTGCTCCACAATAGATACTTTTTCCATTTAACATATCTGAAGTATATGCGTCTGGCAGTTCACTTGTGCTACGACATATCACAACCCAGACACCACAGCCTGAATTTTCTTGTCCTACAGCTTTCTTTGGAATATCCATTCGTCCTTCATTATATGCATTCGTCAATGCCGACTTAATAATTCGCGCATTTTGCATATCCACTGCCCTGCGTGCTTTTTCCAGCTGTCCATTAAAAATCGGGATTGAAACAGCAACCAATACCGCAATAATTGCAACTACAATCAATAGTTCCGCTAGTGTAAAACCGTTTTTGCTTCGGTATTTCATACAAGACCTCCCCATAACGCAAACAAATATTACATCTTCTTTATTACAATCTTTTTGCTTATGCCTCGTTTTACAAAAACCGTTTTGTAGCTCTTTGCCTTTTTCCTGGGGACGTAGATTTTCATCCTGGATGGAGTGCCTTTGAAGGCATTGGAGCCTACGTATTTGGCTTTCAGGCGGGAGGTGTAGATTCTCATTTCGTTTAACTTTTTGCAGCTATAAAAGCTTTGTTTTCCGATAGCTTTTACTGAGCCGCCGATTTGTACGTAAGAGAGTTTCGTGCACTTATAAAAGGCATAGCTCTTAATCTGGATTACATTGTTTCCTATAATAGCCTTTTTCAGGTATTTATTGCTCTTGAATGCTTTGGAGGCTATTGAGGTTACTTTGTAATTCGCGCCCTTTAGATTTACGCTGTCTGGAATTGTGACAGTGCTTACTTTTTTCTTTATCGGTTTTATATATTCTACCGTGTCTGTGGCGGTAACTTTATAATATCCGTTTGTCGCTGGATGTTTCACTGTTGTGCCCACTTTATATCCAGTCGGCGCAGGTGTGTTTGTCGGCGTTGCTGTTGGCACCGGCGTATTCGTCGGCGTTGCCGTTGGTACTGGCGTGCTTGTCGGTACTGGCGTATTTGTCGGTACTGGCGTATTCGTCGGTAAAACAACCAACTTCGGAATTTCCTCTTCGCGTTTGCTCTGGCACACAGTACAAGTATATGTCTTAATTCCTGTACTTGAAGTGGTAGCCTCTTTCGTTATAACTCCGGCATCCCAGGTATGCGTATGCTCTGTTTCCCCGGAACCACCCTGCGTTTCATCATAAAAAACGACTGTAACCGTATAGGTTATCTTCGTTACGCCATCTGGCGCTGTCAGAACATACTGTACCGGATTTGTAAAATCATGAGATCTTCCACTGGTAAACTCATCTGCCACCGCTGTTCCTGTACCAGAACCATAATCAATATTCGGTGCCAGCCTGGTAACATTAGTTCCTTTTGGCAACCGCAGCGTAATCTTACGGTTCTCATTATCAATTTCCCCAACAACATCCTCTTTTAACTGGGAATTAAACGCCTTGTTAAGTACAAAACTATAAAATCTTGCCTCATTAGAAGCCGTAACTATAATTTTTATTGTGACTGGCAAAATTGTCTTTGTTCCTGTATCCACAATTTTATACTGTGACTCATAAATTCCCACTGGTGCAGTGACAGTCCCGGAAAAAGTAAAATATTTACTTCCATAAGAGCCTCCGCCAGGAACCGCAAAAACAGTTAAACCAGCCGGTAAATTCTCAGAAACAACCTGAGTTTCATACTTACCACTTCCACCTGTAACAAAGCCTGAATATATCCACTGCTCTTTTCCAGTTCCTGTAACCGCGTACAGCTCAGTATCTGTAATCGCCAATGGTTCTGTTACGCTCATTATTCCAAGCACAGCGATCACGGCACCATATTCTCCCGGCAGCTTATCAGACACATAAGCAATAAGATCTTTTCCATTATCTGATGACTCTGTTATTCTGCCATTATCAATCACAGCCGATGAACCGCTTCCACTTCCAAGCGCCAAATGTATTCCATAAGTATTCAGATCAGCCCCTGTAATAACCGGCGATACTTTTCCATTGCTATATGTAATCTGAAGCTTCACTCCAGTCAGATCGAGTTTATCTCCAGCTACATAATTCAGTTTCTCAGGAGCTGCAAGCATAGTCAAGGCCGCTGGTGCATTCGCTGCAACCGTAATCGCCCACGGTATTTTTACTCCAAAGTAATCAAAAGTAACCTTAGTATCCGAGGTTTTCAGTGGGCCTGTTTTGTCATAGGTAAATCCACTGTAAATATAAGCTGCACGGCCACCAATCGTTGCATACATACTGGCTCTGGATGGATTGAATACATCTCCTTCCACATAAGATTTCTTCGGCTGTCCTGATATTACAATACTGCTGATATCACTGGTTTTCGGCGCAACAACTTCCATTGAATAGACAACCTGTTTTCCCTTATATTCTACATAAACATGAGTAGTTCCTTCAGCAGAACTGTCAAATCCGCTTATCATATCGGCTGTAATCTCAGAATAAGTTGTACCATTTATCAAAAGTCTGCCCCAATACCACGGTTTTTCTCCCACGTAGCAGGAAGTCCAGTTGTTTTTTACCTCCAATGAAGTAATCTCCGGATTCTCCACCCGCTCTGGCAAACCATCCTCTGAAATCTTCCAGTCAGTTCCAAACTCCCAACCCACGTAAGACTTGGAATCTTTCATCTGTGCCTCTGTGAGAAGTCCACCTGTTCCAATGGAAGCAGCAGTTCCGCCGACAAGTTTCCCCTCTCCACTCTTTCCATAACAGTTCAGCACATGTCCGCTTAAACCGTAAGAAGAGCTGAGTACATTATCAGCAGCAGTTCCGCACATCTGTCCTACACAGTTGTTTGCCGCAGTTACTGTGATTTTTCCTGCATGAAGGCATTCTTTGAGCACACCGCCCATGCCCCCAAACTTCTGGATTTCTCCCGCAATTCCGCCAACATAGACCGGATATTCGTTTCCGTTTGTCTGGGTAACACTAATCGTACCGGTGCTGACACACTTGCTTATAGTACCAATGTTCAGACCTGCAATTCCACCTACCCAGCTTTTCATAGGAGCCATTGTCAAATTAACATTCAGCTTTGATGTACAGCCAAAAATAATTCCGGCAAGTGCATTTTCACCTGCAATTCCGCCAAATTCCGGATATACAACAGCTCCGTTTCCGCCCATATATCCGCTGATTGTTCCTGTCACCATACAGTCTTCAATATTTCCTTCATTGTACTGTGTGATGACGCCCTGCACGTTCTGCATATCATCATCAAAATCTGCAGCTACGCGCAGATTCCTGATTTTTCCCTGATTCATAGCCATCAGAGGCTTCTTCAGTCCATAGATCGTATGTCCGTTTCCGTCCAGCGTTCCACCAAAATAAGAGATGGTAAAATTAATTCTTCCCTGTGTCTGAATATCTGAGGTCAGCTGATAATATGCGCCCTGATTTTCCTCAATCAGATTCAGATCATCCAGAGAATCAATCTGATAAGGACTGCTGCTTGTACCATTTCCGCCAGCCGGTTTCACAGATGAGGTCCGGCTTCCTATTACACGATAAACAATTCCGCTTTCCCCATCAGATGGGACGGTAAATTTTCCATTCTTCAGTTTCACAAGGATCGCGGACGCTGCCGGAATGGAATATTTTGAGCCACTGTCTCCGGAAAATACTGGAAATGCAGATGCCTTTTTTGCAGCTATCCGATCGCCTGGAAAACTGTATACACCAGAAGCTTCTCCTGCTGCCACAGCTGTATAAAAATCTGAAAGAAGTGTTTTAAACGGAATTCCTGTTACCTTCTCCAGATAAGCGTCACAGGTAAGGGCGGAAGCATCTACTGTATAAAATCTCGGCAACACAGCCATAGGCTCATAGCTTCCTGCCATACGGTCAATTACGTATCTGACAAACAGGTATGGCATTCCATAGTCCTGGGCAATATCATCGCGATAACTCTTATACATCAAGGAAGAGCCGTTACGAATAGCGGTACTTCCTGCAATTCCGTTCATCCAGCCATTTGTGTCCGTACCGCCCCACAGATAATCCATGACCGTTACTGCAAGACCTTCGTTTATCCACATATATTTCTCGGAGGCATTGAATTTTGTTTTCAGCCAGAATACTGCGTGCTGTCCCTCGTGAACCAGCAGACCGTTTCTTCTGGTCATCTCACCGGAGACATAGGATGCTGCCGCCGGAGTGTTGATATGGATTGCTGTAATTCCCTCATCATACTGAAACTGACCACTTGCGCCGCTTAAGGTTTCCAGCACAATAGAGAGCTTGCCGGATCCATCTTCCCAGGGAAGATCGCCTCCTGCCAGTGTTTTCAGGATTTGATAGGGCTGTCTGTCATAAATACTCGCCATGTCTGATGCTATGAGAGATGTTTTTCCAGCGGCATCATAATCCGCTTTCATATTTTTGTCCATCCAGATATAGCAATGTTCGCCAATCCCAATGCATATATAGGTCTTGCCGCTGCCATTGCTTCTGTAAATATATTTCTCTTCTCCTATTGCATAAGTGGTAACCGCTGCCTGAACGGATATACCATCGTCAGTCTCATCTGCCGATGCAACGGACGAAATAGCGCTTTTTTCATTCAGCGCAGTGACTGAGCTGGTGCTCCCTGTATTCAGTCCGGCCAGGCTTTGAGCTGCGGGAAGCTCACTTCCACTTGAAGCGGATGCAGTACTTCCACTGTCATCAAAGATCAGTGTGCCTGCGCTCCTCGAATCAGATGTATCCGTATTAATAATCACTGCATACTCCCCAGTAAGTATTTCCCCTGCCTTTCCCTCTGTCACTGCAGCAAAAACATTTACACTGCCCAGTATTCCCAGAAGCAGAAGACAGATTCCCACCCACAGACCAATGGATTTCCTTTTTTTCATACACTCCTCCTGTAAAAAATTTCCTTTCCTACAGTTTACCATTTTTACATTCTGTACACTATGTTTTTTTCTGCACTTTTCTGATTAATTTCAACAAAAATGGGGCGAATGTATCGTTTCCGCTGATACATCGCCCCATTTATTTTCTTATTAAATTACTCTTCCTCAAACTCCAGATCCTTACGGCTCATCTCCTCAATCAGCTCTCTCTTCACCTCAAAAAGCTTCGGAGAAAGATCCACATAAACCTTCTGTGGGTTGGAGAATCGTCTGGACTCGTCCCAGAGAGTGCTCTGTTCCTTCTGGCAGATTGCGCGAAGTTCCATTACTGACGGAGACGTATAAACGCGTTTTCCCTCCTTAATAACCGGAACCAGAAGCTCACGAACCTCGTAAGTGCCGCCCAGAATCTTAGTTTTTTTCCAGGTGTCAACCGGGTCAAATACTACCATAGTTTCATCTGGGTTCAGTTTCTCGTCAGCAAGACAGATCAAATCAGCTTTAATCTTACCTGTGGACTTGCTGTAAATACGATATACCGTTTTGTTTCCAGGGTTTGTTACCTTAGCTGTATTCTCAGAAAGCTTGATCTTCGGAACAAATTCACCTGTCTCAGGATTTTTCACTGCTGCCAGCTTGTATACACCGCCAAATGCCGGATTATCATTGGAAGTGATCAGACGTGTTCCAACGCCCCAGGAATTGATCTTGGCATCCTGGGCTTTCAGGCTCTCAATCAGATATTCGTCAAGGTCACTGGATGCAGAAATGGTCGCATCATCAAAACCAGCTGCCGATAACATTTTATATGCCTCTTTGGAAAGGTAAGCAAGGTCACCGCTGTCGATACGGATACCATATTTTTTCAGCTGGATTCCCTCCTCCCGCATTTCCTCAAATACACGGATTGCATTGGGAACACCGGATTTCAGCACGTCGTAAGTGTCTACCAGAAGGATACATGCATCCGGGTACATTCTTGCGTAGGTCTTGAATGCAGTGTACTCATCCTGAAAGCGCATGAGCCAGGAATGTGCATGGGTTCC
>OMGY01002422.1_pt1 | contig 14116 bp, 12 predicted proteins | sample 1674461 | NCBI WGS metagenome assembly OMGY01 (sample SAMN05578579, study PRJEB25193) | human gut metagenome | biome: Human Microbiome; feature: human-associated habitat; material: feces | host: Homo sapiens | place: USA:Birmingham
GGTTCTTCTCTACCTGCTTGCTGTTACCGCCATAGTAGACAACATTTTCACCCTCTTTGACTACCACCTGGTCGCCGCCCCGACCCAGTGCCAGGTCGATTGCCATACGGGAATATTCATAATTCTGATTATAAGTATCACCGCCGACACCGATTCCGATACTTAAAGTCACCGCCATTTCATTTCCGACTTTGACAGTCTTAACATCTTCAATCAGACTGAACCGGTCGCTCTGCAGCTCCGCAAGATATTTATGCTGGAATACCACAAAGTATTTATCCTTCTCAATCTTACGCACCAGCGCATCCATTTTCGTAAAATACTGGTTTACCTTCCGGTCAATCAATGCCACTAAAAGAGAACGTTTTACGTCTTCAATACTGTCTAACGCCTCGTCATAGTTGTCTATGTATACAAGACCTGCCACCAGCTTCTGTTCTTCATTTTCACGAATGTAATTATAAAGCTCTGTCTCATCAAAAAGGTACAGCGCTGTCAGATACTGTTCATCCTCTTCAATAGATACAATGCTGCTGTTTTCCGCCATTTCCTCAAAATAAATCTTGCTCATTTCAATACGGAAATTATGCTCCTGCCAGACCATATTTACATCTTCCACGAACTGCTCCTGCTGAATCAGCTCTCTGGTAATGCCCGGGAAAATGCTGGTGATGGATTTATGGAAATTTTTGGTCTTTCCTGTAATCTCCGTAAATTTCTCATTGACCCAGAGAACCTTTCCGTTATAGTCCAAAAGTGCATACGGTATTTCGAATTCATTGAGCAGCTTCTTCTGCACCGTTCCGTACTGAGTGGCAAAATTAATCAGCTCATTCACCAGCACCGGTTTATTAACATTATAAGATATCACCACAACAATGAGATAAATCCCAAGGAAAATGGATACCAGTAACGCTGCCCCTTCATTTACAAAATACATCGGCACGTTCATGCATGCCAGCAAAATAGTAAGCATCAGCGGCCAGTACATATAATTTTTCAGATGACCCTTCAGCTTGATTTTTTTCTTCATAAATTTCTCCTATATAAATGCGGATATTTTTACACAATTGTTACGACCACATACATATACAGAGTGTATTATAGCATTGTTTTATCTGTTTTACAATTCGCTTCCGGCATGAATCTTCTTTTCGTAGGATAAAAGCAGGTTTTCATATTTCCAGTAAATGCACATCTGACCATAAGCCATTATCGTAGCTTATGGTCAGTACCTTATTCCGGGAACCCGGATATGTATAGCTAATCACAGTGCAATGTATTCTGTATTTTTGCTGAAAGAACCAGTCGCAATCTTATTTCTCCAAATCTGCCACCCATTTCCCGGCTAATGCTATCCAGTCCTGACAACGCTTCTGAATGCCGAAACCTGTCTCCGTAATCTGCGTCTCTTCATTGGCAAGGGAGAGTCCATGTTGTCCTTCCGGGAAAATGTGGACTTCTACGGAGACCTGATTCTTTACCAGCTCTTCCGTAAACATCAGTGTATTTTGGACTGGCACCGACTGGTCGGTTAAGGTATGCCAGATAAATACCGGCGGCACTTGTTTTCCCACCTGATGCTCCAGACTTAAAAGCTCTTCTAATTCTTTGCTCTTTTTCGTTCCCATCAGGTTTTCCATGCTGCCGTGATGTGTATATGTTCCGGATGTAATTACCGGATAAGAAAGCAGTAATCCATTTGGCTGCATCTGCTCTGCGGTAAGTCCTGTTTCTTTTGCAAGCCAGTCCTTATCCCAGAAGACCCCAAGACTTGCTGCCAGATGACCGCCGGCGGAAAATCCGGATACGATAATTTTATCCGGCTTAATACCATATTCTTTTGCATGCTCTCTTAAATATGCCACACTCCATGCCAGTTCGCAGAGGGACTGAGGGAATTCTGCAGGAGCTACGCTGTAGCGCAGGACGCAGGCATGAAATCCTCTGGCAATATACTGTACTGCAACCGCCTCTGCCTCCCGGTCGGAGGTAAATTCATAGCCGCCGCCCGGACAGATAAGTACCAGCGGGCGGGTACGGTTACTGTCGATTTCTTCAAAATTATCTAATATATATGTATACAATTTGGCTCCGGTTGCCTTTACGGTCTGAACCGGAATAATATTGTATTTCATAGCTTCACCTTCTTTTTATTTTCTGCTCCCAAAGTAAATAATTACCTTTGTTTAATCATCTTCAGTAAACGTATCACAGATCTTATATAAATTCAACTGAATGCTATAAAAAGACCGGGGGGCGCCGGATGGGGATACGAACGCCTCCACCTGTCTTCCATTACCAACATTTCTTTATAGATTCTGCGTCTGCAATTTCTGCTGTGCCGGATTTACCGACTGTGTCTGTGCTCCCTTCTGTGCCTGCCGCCCCTGCAAGCAGAAGGTCACAAAGCCCAGTACAAACAACACTGCTATCATAACCACGCCTGCTTTGGAGGTGTGAAACAGCTGGGTGGAGATTCCCATCAGCATTGTGCCAAGGAAGGAAGCTCCTTTTCCAAAGATGTCAAACACGCCGAAGTATTCGCTTGCTTTTTCTTTCGGAATAATCTTCGCATAATAAGACCGGGAGAGTGCCTGGATGGCACCCTGGAAGACACCGACGCAGGTCGCTAAGAACCAGAATTTCCATGCGGTATCAAGCTGCAATGCAAACAGTGCGATGAGAAAATACGCTCCGATGCAGACTAAAATCAATTTCTCGGATTCAAATCTGCGGGCAAGCTGTCCAAAAAGAATGGAGCAAGGGAAGGCTACCACCTGTGTTAAAAGCAGCGCCAAGAGCATGCTGCTGTCACCGATTCCCACATCTTTGCCATATGCGGTGGACATTTCGATAATGGTATACACACCGTCTATGTAGAAAAAGAACGAGATGAGGAACAGGAGAACCTTCTTATTAGCTTTTAACTCGGAAAAAATATTTCCCAGACGGACAATAGTTTCTTTTACGGACACTTTTGTCTCTGCATAATAATTCTGTTTATAATTTAACAACAACGGAATGGTCACTGCCACCCACCAGATGGCGGTAATGCCAAATGCCAGCATCATTGCCATGGCAGCAGAAATTCCGATTCTGTCTGCCATCAGCACCAGAATCAGGCTTCCTACAAACGGAATACAGCTTCCGATATAGCCCCAGGCATATCCATGGGAAGAAACTTCATCCATCCGCTCGTCTATGGTCACATCTACCAGCATGGAATCATAGAAAATCAGGCTGCCGGAAAATCCCACTTTTGCAATGACAAATACCACCAAAAATGCCAGCCAGGTTTTCGGAATTCCCATGGCTGCACAGGCGATTACGCCAATCATCATAAATGCGGTAAACAACGGCTTTTTAAAGCCTTTATTGTCCGCTGCCGCTCCACAGACTGGTCCTAACAGTGCCACCAGAATCGTGGAAATTGAAATGGCATAGCTTAAATATGCCGTTGAATTTGCGGCGGAAATACCACTTGCGGTTGCCATATTTTTAAAATAAATCGGAATAATGGTGGACACCAGCATGACAAATGCTGAATTTCCCACATCATAAAGTACCCATTGTTTTTCTAATTTTGTCATCTTTTCTTTTCCCATTTTCTTACTCCTATTCCACTCCAAAGGTATGCTGATATTCGCTGTCTTCCGCGCCGTTTTCCCGGTATTCACAGATGAGCCGCACCGCCAGTGAAATTGCATCATGATATAACTGGCTCAGCCGGATATTGCTGTCTGCGCATTTCGGGTTCGGCTTGTAATTGACGATTAGTCCATGCATTTCCTTATAGTTTCCGGTCATTGCCAGCAATGCATAAATGAACCCGCGTTTTAGGTGCCCCGGTGCAACCAGAAGATTGTTATAATGCTTCATGCTCTTGAGTGCCTGCTGCACTTCCTCTGCTGTAACCTCTGGGAAAAATTCCGCAATTGTTCCCGCACTGGTCATATCTGTTGGGATATGGCCTGCAAGCCTGTGGGTAAGCGGATTGTGTCCCCGCTTTGCTAAAAGCATCCGGTCAAATTCCACCTCGATTTCTGCATGGGTTACACCGCTTTCCTTTATCTTCTTTTCAATATATGGATGACAGCTATGGTCCAGTGCAAAATGGCAGATAAATCCATAGAGATATGCAAATCCACCTCTTCCTTCCGGCAGCTCCCTTGCCCGCATCCAGGCTTTTTCAAAAAATTCCACCGCCGGTCTGCCATGCATCCCATAACCTATCCGGTTGATGGCATTTGGCTTTAAAGGCTTATAATAAAAGAGAATATCCGGTCCGTGTATATGCTTTTATCTCCTCCTGTATTTCCTGTGGTAACCGTCTATATACCGCTTTTCCAAAACAATAATGTGCATAAGTTGATGGCACTGTACTTCCTCCCTGCTATGTATGCAGTATTTTTCTGCTTTCTTCTGTTTTTCAGCATAGTATGTGTGAAAAAAGCTTTCTATCATATTTTGGAGTAACTTCTATCGGAATCCATCCCATTCCATCCAGATAAATTTCGGGCCATGCATGCGCGTATTTTTGTGAAACAGTCACCGTCTCTGTCGTTCCTGCCTCTTTTACCGTTTCCGGTGTAAGGAGGTATCCTTCCACATAACGGGATGGAATTCCATAATAACGAAACATCATTACTGCTGCCGCTGCATACTGCACATCGTATCCTGTTTTTTTCTCTTCAAAAAACCATTGGGAAAAGTCTTCATCTTCCGGGATACTTCCCGGATTTTCATTATAGGTAATCGATGTCTTCATGAAGCCTTTTACCCTGTTTATAATTGCTAATACCGACAGATTACTTTGAAGATTTCCTTCTGTTGCAGAAGAAATCAATGTTTTTGTTTCTTTATTTAAGAAAAGACATGTTGCATTTACATATTCTTTGTAGCTTTCCGTCATTTTTTTTGAGGAAAGATTCTTATCCTCCGTCTTAATATTGGTAGACGATTTCAACTTTCCAGCCATTGTTTCCATTGCTTTAAAAGAATATTCTCCTGCTCCTTTTATTCCAGAAGCGAATATATTCTCTGTTTTATTAATCGCTGCCGTCCCTTCTTCTTCATATATTGTTGGTAAAACAGCACTCTCATAAGGAAGATAAAGATACTTTCGATTCGCCCCTACATTTTTTACAGATAAACTGTAAAGAGACGGATCTGTTTTCCCTTCCAAAAGCTTTTTCTGCCTTACAAAATGATACATTACTGTGTTTCCGTAAAATTCTTTATTATGAAGCCATAATAAAGATTCGTATGCCTCCCGGTCAGAAGCTGCAAGCATACTCCTGTCTGAGCCAAAAATATTCCAGTTATTTGTACTTGCTTTCCAACAATTATTCTCATAAGTTGTTCCAACAAATCCTTTCAGATAATAACTGTTTTTCTTATAAATATTTACTTTAAGAGCTTCCTCATCTGTCCGCTTCATCTTCTTTGCCTTTGTAAGCTGACCTTCCGGAAGAACGGATTCCTGCTCTTTATATCGTTCTTTATTCCAATTCTTCTGTACTGCCGACATCTGTTCGGTATTCGTCATTCCAAAAAAAGTTCCTAAAAGAAGCACAATAATAATAACTGCTGTTCCAAGTACCCCACCCCAGAAAGAGGATGAAAATAAAAAGAAACAAAAAATAAGAAAGCTTAATACCGCAAACAGCTCCGGTCGGATTCCCCACACAAAAAAAGGAAAAGCGAAACAAATCGCTACTACAAAAAACAAAATGCACGGATGAACTTTCCACAACAGTGCCATGACTAGAATGAGCCATAAGGTTATCCCCAATATTCCAACCACAAATGGCAAAAACTCCACATTTCCTGTCTGCATATCTACCGATGTATTTTGAAGTATACGATGAAAAATATTTTTGCTCTGTCCATAGTCTGCCAGATAGTCAGCCACGGTTCTTGAAAAAATCAACAGAGCCTTTCGAATATTTTCTACGGAAAGAAGGAAAAATGGCACAACAAAATACAGACTGCTTATAAAGATCGCAAATCCTTTTCCGGCAGATATTCCGGCTAAATACAGCAGTATTAAAAAGGCTGCTCCAACAAAAAGAAGGACACCTGCCATATACATTTCAAAACGACCTGCAGCATACCAGATAAAACACAATATCGCAGCAAGCCAAACATAGCCGGCCCGCATTGTTTTGGTCCAGCTATCCCCACTCTGATGATTCAATTTTTTAATATGAAATGAATTTTTATGCTCCATAATGTGTACTCCTGTATGCAGTCAAAATCCGATCAATATCCTGTCCCAATGTCTCCGCTGCAAAAATATATGGAACGAAAGCTTCCCCCTCTTTTTCCCTTGCTTCCTGCCGTTCCAGTAACAAAGTCATATTCCAGTCAGCTACAATATCCTTTTGTTCATTCCAGTAATCTGTAATATAAATCACTTCCGAAAATGCTTCTTTTCTCTCTTCTTCAAAAGAAGTTATCGTCGCACTTCCCTGAGAAAAAAATACACTGTGAAAAACATGAACATATACTTCTTCCAACTGCATTGCATTTGCCACATTGTAAAAATTCCATCCATCGGTCTTTTTATCCCACCAACAAAGACAATGCTTCTGTCCTTCCTGTGCCATATGCTGTGAAATAGAAAAAAATGCTTCTAACAACCCGTCAATCATAGCAGCATCCAGCTTTTCTACCCTTGTTTCGAGAAAAATAAGTGGCATCCGCATCATAGGAACTTCCACTTCTTTTACCATATATTCATCTGTTTTTCCTGTTAGCTTCCAGTGAATTAACTTCATGGAATCTCCATCAACATACGGACGGATTCCAAAATATTCCCCCGGACCATTTCCCTTTTTACCACTTTGTTCCTCATCAAAAAAAGAACAGGCAACTCCGCTGTTTTGTACTGGAAAATGCAGTTCCGTTGTTTGTGGCAGAATCATTACCACCTTCTCCTGATTTACATATGTTACCTTTTTCATACATCCAAAAAAGCTGTACAGTTCCACTCGCAAAATCGTGATTTCCAAAAATCCCATATATTCCGAATCTATAACAAAGGCAGCCGCACTATTTTTTCGTCCCGCTGCCCTGATATTCATAGAAAACATTTCCTGTTCCCCACTGATTGTCTTCTTTACCCGTAAAAAAACTTTCCCAGATAAAACAGGGAAGCTTCCTGTATTACTGATATAAAGTCGTCCGGTAATTTTTTCTTCCTTTTGTGCGTAGGCAGGAATAATCAGATGAGTAGAAACTTCCTTTGGAAGATAAAGATTATAAATGACAGCCACCAGCAACATAATTCCTAATGCCATCCCGGCAATCTTCCCTGTTGTTCCAGAAAGGAAAATGACTAACGCAATCCACAGTAACAGACAGACAATCCCGCTAATTCGATTCATCCATAATCTTTTTCGGGTCATCTTCTTCCTCCTGCCGCTCTTCGATCCGGCACATGTACAGTGGCACAGATTTCATCCATAATCTTATCCGCATCTTTACTCGATAACCTTGCTCTTGACTTTAATACCAGACGATGACGGAAAACATCTTTTACAACATCCTGAACATCTTCCGGCACAACATAATCTCTGCCAGCCAAAAATGCACTCGCTTTTGCCATTCTGCATAAAGCCAGAGACCCTCTTGGACTGACGCCCAGCTGAATCATATCATGTCTTCGTGTCGCATCAGAAAGCATTGCAATATATTGATAGATTAACGAGGAAACCTTAATTTCATTCACTTCCTTTTGCATAGTAAGTAATTCATCCTTTGAGATAACCTCATTCACAGCATCTAAAGGATCACTCACCTTTCTCTGACTCATCAGAATCATTTCTTCCTTTATTGTTGGGTATCCCATAGACAAAAGAACCATAAAACGATCCATCTGCGACTCCGGAAGCATCTGCGTACCCGCAGAACCAAGCGGATTTTGCGTTGCAATAACAAAAAATGGTTCCGGTATATTTCTTGTCACACCGTCTACCGTCACCTGTCCTTCTTCCATAACCTCCAAAAATGCTGACTGTGTTCTACTTGAAGTACGGTTAATTTCATCTGCCAGCAGAAGGTTCGTCATAACTGCTCCCTGACGGTATTCAAACTTTCCACTCTCCTTATTATAATAGTAGAAACCGACCACATCCGATGGCATAACGTCCGGTGTAAACTGTATTCTTCGATAAGAAAGTCCCAAAGCCTTTGAAAAAGCCAGCGCCATAGTTGTCTTTCCCACACCAGGTACATCTTCAAGCAAAACATGTCCACCAGAGAGAATCGTCATCCACACCTTACGGATGACCTTTTCTTTACCAATAATTACTTTATTCACTTCTTCTATAATTAAATTTGCTTTATTCAAAAAATACTCCTTTCTTATGAGGGTAGCAATATACAGCAATTACCGTCCATTATAACACGAAAAAGGATTTTTGATATAATAATTTATCTGATAGACAAAATCTGGAAAAGTTTTTAATACAATACTCTAAATATCACGAATAATATCACAGCCTTTCCTACAAGCATTGGTAACCATAACCTTCCTGGAAGACCATTATGTGTGTTTTGTTTTGGGCATTTTCCGATACATTTTCCACAGGAGAAACATTCACCGGATGTCGCATTATCCCCTTCTTTATCCGATGGTATCTCAAGGTTTGCCGGACATACTAAATTACACGCTTTACAGTTTGGAATACAGTTTTCTCTGTTTCGTTTGATTACAGAAAATGGTAACACCGGCATCAGGGAAAATACTGCTCCCATTGGGCATAAGAAACGGCAGAAAAATCTTGGTTCCAATGCCATTCCTGCTGTAACCAATAAAAAGAGACCTGTTCCTATAAGGCTGTCTGCCATCTTCAACTGATGGAAACGGGAAAATGCACTGAACGGACTATGTACAGCAACGGCACTACTGTAACCTTTTATGCAAAGAAGCAGGACAACAAGCAGGACAACATATTTTAAATACCGGAGTATCTTTCCCGCTTTTGAAAAACATTTCAACGGTTTCTTTTTTCTTTTTTTGCGAATCATAGATGAAATAAAATAAACGAAATCCCCCCAGGTTCCAAATGCACAGGCAAATCCACAGAAAAATCGTCCAAACACAATGGTAAAGACCAGTAATACCACAAGTGTCTGTACAAAGGAATTCCACTGCAGACTTGCACGCTGTGTAATTTGTTCTACAATTAATTTTATTCCGGTAAATGCAGTGGAAAATAAGGCTGGATAGATGATAAAAAATACTGCCCGTATCATCACTTCTATGATTGTCTGCACCGATATTTTTTTCTTTTTCTTCATTATTTAGCTGCTCCTTCTAATGCCTGTCCTACTGCATTCTTTATTCCTGTAGATGAATAGGTTGCTCCGCTTATTGTATCAACCTCTGTCGTCTGCTTATCAAGTATTGTCTTCACAATATCTTTTGCCATTGATAAATAAGCCTCATCTTCCCCACTTGCTTCTATAATATCTATAGCACTGATTTTCTTCCCGGATACCGTTACTTTTACTTTAATTTCTCCGCCAAATCCCTGCGAACTTCCAGTATATGTTCCATCTTTATACGGTCCTGCCTGACCGGCAGATGCACCATCGGTCCCTAGCTTTCCAGAATTTTTTGCTGCTTCAAGAATATCCTCTTTTTCTCCTTGGAGCTGATTTACCTGGCTTTTTAATTCTGCAATTGTGGCTTCTTTATCACGACTGTAAATCACAGCCTGATATCCTGCTAAAAGCCCCAGAACGAGAATAAGATCAAATAAACGGATTAAAAAGTTTTTATATTTCATTCGTTGTCCCTTCTAAAATGCTTTCTATTATCTTCTATAAATTTTCTTACTATTTTTTTAATATTCAAATGACTTTTTCTTAAATAAACGCAAAAGCCTCTCTTTTCAAAATTACTTCTTTGCCGCATTAAATGCCTTCTGGCATGCATCTTTAATTGCTTTAGAAGAACAGGTGGCTCCTGATACAGTATTTACACCATCTGCATTTCCATTTGCTACAATTTTAGAAACCATTCCTTTCTTTGCATCGTTTGTATATGCTTTATTCGTTGAATTTGTATTCGCGGTAATATTAGAAATTTCTGTAATTTTATCTTTTTTAATTGTGATATCCATGACCATTTTGATGTAGCTGTCTGATATCCGGCTCGCAGCTTACGCTTACTTTATATGTTCCATTTTTGTAGTTTTTCCCTTCGTCTGGATTTTCTGTTGTTTCTTCTTTTTTCTCTGTAGTCGTTTCCTCTTTCTTTTCTGTCGTTGTCTCTTCCTTTTTTTCTGTGGTCGTTTCCTCTTTCTTTTCTGTTGTCGTCTCTTCCTTCTTCTCCGTTGTTGTCTCTTCTTTCTTTTCCGTAGAAGAACTGTTTTTCTTCGCCTTTGATAAAGCATCATTTACCGCATTAAAAATAGCATGAGAACTGTACGTTGCTCCACTGACAGCATCTACTCCGCTTGTTCCGTTTTTAGAGACAATAAGTGATGGAAGATTCTTAATCTCATCTCTGCTCATAAACTGTTTCAGGTTGGTTCCTTTTGCTGTAGAAGAAATCTCCACCGCAGAAATCTTTCCATTTTTAATCGTTACATTTGCCGTTACACTATATTCCTTAAACTGCTCTCCCGAACAGGCCGCACTTCCAGTATAAGTGCCATCTTCATACCCTTCTGCCGGTGCTGCAATATTATTATTGTTATTATTGCTGTTAGAACCACTGTTTTTTTTCTTATTTTTTTTGTTTTTCTTCTTTTTCTTTTTCGTACTGCTTTTCCCTGTTTCCGCCTTTGAAAGAGCATTTCTTACTGCGGTAATAATTCCATTGGAACTATAGGTTGCTCCAGATGCCGCATCCACATTTGTAGTCTGTCCGCTGATCATCTTTGGGATAATTCCTTTTGCCTTACTAAAATAGGAAGCAGTTTCTCCTGATGCGCTTGTTACATCAATCGCGCTGATTTTTCCATCTTTTACTGTTACTTTTACAGAAATAGTTCCACCAAATCCTTTACCGGAGCCAGTGTAAGTTCCATCTTTCCATTTTCCAGACTCACTCACTTTAGAAACACTCGGAGCCGAACCAGCTGCATTACCTGCGTTCGCTGCTGTCGCATTATTAGACTCCGTTCCAAAAAGTGCATTTTTCACCGCACCGATAATTCCATTTGAACTGTATGTTGCTCCAGACACGACATCTACATCTGTACTCTGTGCCGTAAGCATCTCATCAATAACCCCTTTTGCACGCTGAAAGAAAGAATCCGTCTCACCTGGAGCACTGACAATATCAATCGCCGTCATTGTCTTTTTACTTACAGTAACATTTACTGTAACTTTTCCGCCATATCCGTTTGCAGAACCTTTATACGTTCCATCTTTTACATCAATAGCCCCCTTCTTTCCCTTCTTTGTTGTATTCTTTTTCGTTGTTTCTGCCATTGCTGCTGTACTTTCCTTCGCAAGCGCTTCCTTAATCTGACTGATGTCTTCTGTCTCTGAAGCTTCATACTTTTTTGCCTGTGGGGTTTTGTATCCGGTAAGTACTGTCACCATAAGAACCGCCAGGCAAACCGCCGGAATTACCGCTGTAATTCCTTTCACACCTGAAACCTTATCACCAAGACTTTTAAATTTTTCAACATATTTTTTCCACTTTTCTCTCATCTTGTTTTCCTTTCTTTTTGAGTGTATTCTTGTATTCCTGTACTTTCGAAATCTTTTTGTACTTGATTTTATGAGAAATTTTTGTATCACTATTTTTTTATTTTTGTATCATTTTTTTATTATCGTAAAATCAGACTCACTGGTAAAATACTCTGCGAGTCCCTCTGAAACTAGAATGCTTCCGTCATCTTTTACAAGAATCGTGTCAAACTCATCACTGTGTTCTTTCCAGTATTTCTGTGCTTTTTCCGGTCCCATAATGAATAATGATGTGGACAAACCGTCTGCAAGTGTTCCGTCATCTGATACGATCGTAACAGAAGTCAGACCATTATTTGCCGGATATCCATTAGCCGGATCAATAATATGATGATATGTTTTTCCATCCTGCTTAAAATAACGCTCATATCCCCCAGAAGTAATCACTGCCTTATCCTTTATAGAAAGCACTCCAATATAACTTCCCGTATCTGCCGGATTCTCAACTGCCACTCTCCAGTCAGAACCATCTGGCTTTCCGTTTAGTGTCTGCACATTACCGCCAAGACTGATCACTGCACTAGAAATCCCATTTTCTTTAAAAATATCCATTACTTTTGAAGAAGTATATCCTTTCGCAATTCCACCAAGGTCAATCTTCATTCCTTCCTTATTTAAAGTGACCTCCTGTTTTTTCTCATCATATAAAACGTGATCTGCTCCCATCAGTCCCCTTAACTTCTTCAGCTCTTTCTTTCCGGGAACACGATAGTTCTCCGTCGGGAACCCCCACGCCTGCATAATCGGGTAAATCGTAATGTCAAACACTCCATTCGTGCTGTCATAAATCTCTTTTGAGCGCTTAATCAGATATCCTGTTGTTTCTGATACCGAACCTTTTCCATTCTTATTAATCTGCGAAACTTCACTGCTGTCAATCCCCGTAGAAACAAGCTGTTCAATATTGTTAATCTCATCAACCGCCTCGTCCAACGCTTTCTTAGCATTCTTTCCGTAAGCCGTTAAAGTCATATACGTATCCATCGCAAAAATATCTCTTGATTCTGATTTGTCCTCTTCATTTTGAGTCTTACTATTTGTATCCGCTTCTGCCTGTGTTGTCTGCTCCACAGCCTTTCTACTATCATTCTTACTTTTCTCTGTATCTACTGATGTTCCACATCCGGAAAGCATTCCTGCAGTGAACACAGTGGCCAGTAACATCGCAACTGCTTTTTTTCTAAAATTTATCACAACAATCCTCCATTATCTTGAAACTTACTTTCATTAGTTCTTTCTAACTTCATACATTATATAGAAAATATTCTGACAATGCAATTTTTTTATAAGAAAATGAGAACTTTTTTCATTAATATATATACAGTTTGACACAGCTAATAATAGTATATTATTATATTTTTCGTTAGAATAAGCTAACTTAAATACCAATTATAATATAAGGAGGAACTTATGAGAAACAAATTACTTGTAGCAGGTACTCTTGCTCTTGCAATGACTTGTACTACTGTATTTTCCAGTATTACTCCAGCAGTTGTAAAAGCAGCAAGTGTATCTACAGCACAGACACAGACAGCAGAAAATAGTGATGACTACGTTTACTGCTATGCAGGCCTGACATGGGCTGAATATTGGAAGGCTGAAGGAGTTATGGCAGCAGGTGATACCACGTCTTCTGATACAGCTGATTCACACGATGAAAAAGATAAAGGTGCCTTTGATGCAGTAACAAGAGCTACCACTAATCACGGACTTCACCGCGGAAGTTATCAGTGTACTGCAGTTATTAAAACTGCTGAAGGAGAATATAGTGTTTCCCATTGGAGCAGTGATGGAAAAACTGTCTACTTTACAGATGGTACCAGTGCCGGATGGAACAGAGGTACTCTTACCTTAACCGATGGCACTACACAGACTATGACAGAATATGATGTTCTTGGATTAAAATATGTTCCTGTCAAAGTAAAATCTTCTGACTATGCCAGCTTTAAAGAAAAGTATTCCGTTGTAGAAAATAACGGTACCTTAATTGGTGGCTATGGAGAAAAGAATCTGCAGGATTATAATGTTACTGCATCTGTTGATAAGGATACCAATGGCCTAAAGACTGCCGAAAAGCAGAGTGATGGTTCCTTCACATTTACCCAAAGAAGTAACGGCTCTTCTTCTGGTATTAAAGATAAGACTCTTAAAACTGCTGATTTAAACAATATGGGAGCAACTGTAAAGGATGCAAGCGGTAGCTACGGTGAATTTCTTCGTGTAGATTTCACAAAAAATTACGGCGATCTTGGCGCTAATATGCAGGCTGTAAAATGGACCTACTATGGAAATGACAGCACACGTTCTAAGGCACTTGCCACTTACGGAACAAAGTTTGCTGCTGATAACTGGATGCATAAAAGTATGGGAATCCAGTTAGGTCTTACAAATTCTA
>OMGY01002423.1_pt1 | contig 14114 bp, 10 predicted proteins | sample 1674461 | NCBI WGS metagenome assembly OMGY01 (sample SAMN05578579, study PRJEB25193) | human gut metagenome | biome: Human Microbiome; feature: human-associated habitat; material: feces | host: Homo sapiens | place: USA:Birmingham
AAAATGCCGAAATCAGACCGCTGGAGGCGTGTATCCCCTTGTCAATTTAGGGTATAGACAACGGATAAAACTATTGTCTGCCGCCGCTGCAGGATTGGGAAGGAGTATTTTCGGCGGCAGGCGCCGTTCTGCGCGGCAGGCTTTTGTGATAATTATATAAAAAAATAAAGGAATGGGGGAATAATAGGAGAATATAATATAAGGTTAATTTTACCCTCGTGCGTGATTTAGGCATAAGAGGGCTTATTAAATCTGGGAGAATAGATGGATACTGAAGATAAAATTTATATACCCATAGAGGATGTCAGCTTAACAAGCGCTCTGTTTGGGCAGTATGACGAAAATATCCGGGTCATAGAGGATGAAATAAACGTCCGCGTAAGCATGGAGTCGGACAATATAGTCATTTCGGGCGAAGAAGAAGCGGCTTCCCTGGCTGGCACTGTCATAAACAGGCTTATAATACTCCTGCGTAAGGGCGAACGCATAGATAAATCCCGCATACGCTATGCCATAGAGCTGGCCGCTGAGGGCAGGGACGAGCTTATTGAGGAGATAATGAGCGATGTTGTCGCCATTACCTACCGAGGCAAGCAGATAAAGTCCAAGACTCTCGGTCAGCAGAAATATGTTTCGGCCATGAAGAACAATACAATAACCTTCGGCATAGGCCCCGCGGGTACGGGAAAAACCTATCTTGCTATGGCTATGGCGGTTATGGCGTTTAAAAATAAAGAGGTAGCGCGCATAGTGCTTACCCGTCCGGCTGTGGAAGCGGGCGAAAAACTGGGATTTCTGCCCGGCGATTTGCAGCATAAGGTGGATCCGTACCTAAGGCCTCTTTACGATGCGCTTTACGAAATGATGGGCATGGAATCCTATCAGAAACTGGCCGAGAGGGGAGTTATAGAGGTTGCGCCCCTTGCCTATATGCGCGGGCGGACGCTGAACGAGTCCTTTATAATCCTGGACGAGGCTCAGAACACCACAATAGAGCAGATGAAAATGTTTTTAACCCGTCTGGGGGACGGCTCGCGCATGGTGGTAACGGGGGATTTAACCCAGGTGGATCTGCCTCCGGGCAAGCTTTCAGGGCTTAAGCACGCTTCTCAGATACTTACCGATATAGAAGGCATTGCCATCTGTCAGCTTACCCATAAGGACGTTGTAAGGCATGAACTGGTGCAGAACATCATAAAGGCTTATGATAAGCGGTCTAGATAAGAGGGATTAAAAGTGAGCGAAAACAGCCGGGAAAAAAATAACGAGAAAGAAAAACAGGATAACGGCGCAAAGAAGGAAAAGCGGCGCGGAGAAAGGAAGTATAAAAAGCGTACGGGCATAAAGGCTGCGTGCGTTTTGGTTGCTTTGGTATGCTGCGCGGCTTCTATCGCCATAGTGTGCGCTGGCATAACTCCTGAAAGGTATGATTTAAGCCTGGGCCAGAGCGCGACGGCGGATATAGTTGCCACCAAGGACATTGAGGACACTATAACAACCGAGCAGAACCGGCAGGCGGCAATGGACGCGGTGCAGACGGTATACGTTTTGGACACGGACAAGGCTGAAACCTGCCTCCAGAATATGGCGACTGCCTTTGACAGCATTGTTTCGGTTCACGACCAGGGAGTAGAGCACAGGGAGCAGTGGGAGGAAGCCAATCCTGGCGGGACATATGTGCCCACCACGGCATATATAAACGAGCTTATAAAAATTATTGAGCGGGACGGCGCGGGGATAGAAGCGGATCAGGAGCTGGTGCTTAATATTATTGATACTGATTCTGCCCATATTGAAGAAATAAGGCTGCTGGTAATGGCGGCCGCCAGGAATGTGTTTAACGCCGGCCTGAAGCAGGAGGATTTAAGGAGTCAGCGCGATTATATAATAGGAAATATTTTCACCGAGGACAACGGGGATGTAATGCTCACAGTTTCAAGGCGCATACTGGATAAATATATGGAAGCCAATTCCCTGCCCGACGAGAGCGCTACCGAGCTGGCGCGGGCCGAAGCGGCCGCTCAGGTGGAAAGCGTAGTTTATAAAAAAGGGCATTATATTGTGCGCACAGGGGATATAATTACTCAGGCGCAGCTTGAAATGCTTGGAGAATTAGGCCTTTTAAGCAACCAGGAAATAGATATAAGCATGTATGTCGGCGTGGCCGCGCTTATTCTGATAATGCTGGCCATAGTAGCCGTCTATCTTTACATATATGAGCGCCGCATGCTGCGCAGTGTACGGAACGTCCTGCTTTTGAGCATTATAATAGTTTTGATGCTGCTTATTGATTATCTGCTTTTGGATGTAGAGACCAATCTGGTTCAGGTATATTATGCCACCATGCTCATAGGGATACTGCTCAAGACCAGGCTGGCTTTAATAACCAATCTTGTCCTGTCGGTTATTACCGGCATGATGCTTTCGGATACTACCGGCATGTTCCCTATTCAGGCCATATTGTTTATAATAGTGAGCCTTATAAGCGGTACGGCGGCCGCTTATATGTGCGCAAAGCCCATGCACCGCATGCGCATAATGGGCACTGGGCTTTTAGTGGGCGGCGTTGGAGCTTTAACCTCTTTATGCGTAGGGCTTATAATATACGACAGCGCAGCCAGCGCTCTTGAAGGGGCGCTCTGGCCTCTTATTAACGGTGTGGCCAGCGCCGTGCTGTGCGTGGGCACTCTGCCCCTTTGGGAGCTTGCGTTTGATATTCAGACGCCTACTAAGCTGCTGGAACTTACCAATCCCAATAGTCCTCTGCTCCGCAGGCTGGCCCTGGAAGCGCCGGGCACCTACCATCACAGCATAGTGGTGGCCAATCTGGCCGAGAGCGCCGCGGACGCTATTGGAGCAAATGCTATGCTGGTGCGCGCGGGCGCCTATTATCATGACGTCGGGAAGCTCAGCGCACCCGAAGCGTTTACTGAGAACCAAACTGACAAGAGCAAGAGCATCCACAATATGCTTACTCCCGTCGAAAGCGCGGCGTTGATACGCTCCCATACCATTGAAGGGGAAGAACTGGCTGAAAAATATAAGCTGCCTAAACCTATAAGAGACATTATAAGGCAGCATCATGGGACCTCCACAATTAATTATTTTTATGCGCAGGCGCTTGAACAGGATGAAAATGTCAATATAGAGGATTTCAAATATCCCGGCCCCAAACCCACGAGCAAGGAAGCCGCGCTTATAATGCTGGCGGACAGCGTAGAGGCGGCGGTGCGCTCCCTGCCTGACAAATCGCCCGAAAAGGTGAAAGAGCGGATCCTTAAGCTTATAAAGGAACGGGTGGCCGCAGGGGAATTGGATCAATGCGATATTTCCATGCTGGAACTGAACAAGGTTGCTGAAGAGTTCGCGCAGGCTCTGGGCGCGGTGCATCACGAGAGAGTGGAGTATCCTGATTTGGATAAAGCGCTTGCGGACAACAGGGCTAAAAAGCATTATCCGGAGTTTAGAAAAAATGACGATAGAAATAGTTGACGGCGGCCGCGTGAGAGAAGAATTAGCCCGGCAGCTTGAAAAGGCAATTTCTTTTGCCGTTCAGCAGGAAACGGGCGGAGATAATTTTGAGGTATGCCTGAGCCTGACAGACGGCGAAGGAATAAGGAAATTGAACTGCGAATACCGTGGAATAGATAAGGAGACGGACGTGCTGTCCTTTCCTTTGCTTGAAAGAAAGCCTGGCCAGAGGGGCGAATTCTGGGATGAGCAGGATATAGACCCTCAGACTAATGAAGTAATGCTGGGAGATATAGTGCTTTCGGTTGAGGCGGCGCATGCGCAGGCAGAAGAATATGGCCACAGCCTTGAGAGAGAAGCCGTTTATCTGTGCGTTCACAGCGTTCTGCACCTCTTGGGCTACGACCATATCCAGCCTGAGGACAAGCTATTAATGCGCAGGCGGGAGGAGGAGATAATGGATGCCCTTGGACTGGGAAGAGAAACGGCGGCTCATTAGAGAAGCGCGCAGAGCGGAAAATAACGCCTACGCGCCTTATTCGGGCTTTAAAGTGGGCGCGGCTCTGCTTTGCGGGGACCACAGCATATACAGAGGCTGTAATGTGGAAAACGCTTCTTACGGGGCTACGGTATGCGCTGAAAGAAACGCGCTTTTTGCGGCTGTAGCGGACGGGAAAAGGGATTTTAAGGCTCTGGCGGTAGTATGCAGCGGCGAGGATTTTGCTTACCCCTGCGGCATATGCAGGCAGGTAATAAGCGAATTGGCCGGCGGAGCCCGAATAATACTGGAAAACAGCAGAAACGAAATAAAGGAATACGATATAGAAGAGCTGCTTCCCGACAGCTTTTACTTACAGAAATAGCGAGGAATAAAGATGAGGCTGACTACTAAGGAACAGATTGAGGAATATACCAATTTTGCAGTTGCGCATGAGCGTTCTCATACATTGCAGTCCTATGAATGGGGATTGGTAAAAAGCAACTGGATAAATGAATATGTGCTGGTTAGGGATTCAGAGGGCAGGATTAAGGCGAGCTTAAGCATACTGCTGCGCAAGACACCGCTGCTGAATCTCTATTATATGTATGCTCCGCGCGGCCCTATATGCGATTTGCATGACAAGGAAGCGTTAAAAAGCATAGCTGACGGCGCGCGGGAAATAGCCAAAAAATATAACGGCATAGCTTTAAAGATAGATACCGATGCGCCTGCGTCTGACCTGGAATATGTTGAGAATATGAAAGCGCTTGGGTTTAAGCTGCGCAATGATTATACTAATTTGGAGGGTGTCCAGGCCAGGTTTGATATGCGAATAGATATTAAGGACAAAACGCCTGAGCAGATAATGGCCGCTTTTCACAGCAAGACCAGATATAACGTCCGGCTGGCGCAGAAAAGGGGAGTGGAGATAAAAGTAGGCAGCAGGGAGGATATACCTGTCTTTTACGAGCTCATGGTGGAGACGGGCAAGCGGGACGGCTTCGTCGTGCGGGACATTAATTATTTTTATAAGCTTTACGACTGTCTTGGTCCTAAATATCACAGGCTTTTCTTGGCTTATTACAACGGAGTGCCTGTTGCGGGTTCGGTCTGTACGGTTTATGGAAGCAAATGCCTTTATTTGTACGGCGCCTCCAGCAATCAGTACCGAAATACAATGGCGGCGTATCTGATACAGTGGTCAATGATACTTTGGGCAGTTGAAAATAAGTGCCATTATTACGATCTTATGGGGGTGCCCGGCAATATTGAGGATGAAAACAATCCTATTTACGGCCTGTACCGCTTTAAAAAGGGTTTTGGAGGAGAGATGTGGGAATTTGTAGGGGAGTTTGATATGGTATATAAACCATTCTGGAACTGGGGCTTTAATCTTGTCGAGCGCTCGCGCAAGACGCTCAGGCATTCATTTTCTCACTTTAAGGCGGGCCTTAGAAAACGCCTGGCCGGGAAAAAGAAGAACGGCTGAGGCGGTAACTTGGCTTGAAAATAGAGCGGACTATTTTTCAGCGCATTTCCTCCCCGCTTAAATAAAAGGCAGACGCCGGGCTTTAGCCCGGCGTCTGCCTTTTATTTAAGCGGGGAGGCTCCGTGAGGGGGAGCAGCATGGGCGGGGGGCGCCGTTTGGCAGGCTTCAGCCTGCCGGGCCGAGCCTTTCTCGGCCCGCGGCCGTTCCGGCCGCAAACGGCGCCCCCCGCCCCATGCTGCTCCCCCTCACGGAGCGTATGTAAATAACTGCAAATTACACTAAATCAATATAAGCTAATTGTTCTCTTCCGCAGCTTCTATTTCAATTTTTTTAATAACTCCGGCAGGAACGCCTGCTGCAACCGAATACGCGGGCACATCCTTTGTTACAACCGCTCCGGCGGCTATTACCGAATTATCTCCGATTGTTACGCCAGGCAGTACGGTACAATGAGAACCCAGCCAGACATTTTTGCCTATATGTATGGGTGAAGGATGGTTATCTGACCTTTGGGCTGGATTTAAACCATGATTTATTGTAGCCAGAACCACAAAAGAGCCAATAAGGGCTCCGTCTCCTATATATATGCCGCCCTGATCCTGAAAATGGCAGCAGCAGTTGATAAATACGTTTTTACCTATATAAATATTTCTTCCGCATTCGCTGTAAAACGGAGGGAACATTGCAAAGGATTTATCTATGGGTTTTTGAGTAAGCTTTTCCATCAGCTTTTGTATTTCCTGCGGGGAATGGTAGCCGTTATTTAATTCAGCTGTAATTTTCAAAGCTTCCTGAGACATTTTATGCATCATTTGGTGCAGTTCTGAATTGCCTTTAACTGTTTTTCCGGCGCGTAAATGCTCTAAATATCTGTTGGTTTCCATAACTATTTTCTCCTTGAATGTTAATTTTGCTTTAAATGCTTTCTTGCTGCCTAGTATATTTTGAATATGTTAAAATATCAAATATATATATTGAATGCATATAAATACTTTAAAAGTATAGAAGACCGTGTTACAATATAAAAAGGGAGGGATAAGCTTTGGATATAAAGGTGTTGAAATATTTTCTTGCGGTAGCCAGGGAAGGAAGCTTTACAAGGGCGGCGGAATGCCTGCATATGACTCAGCCTCCTCTTTCAAGGCAGATGAAGGATTTAGAGGAAGAAACAGGGGTACAGCTGTTTAAACGTGCGTCCAAGCGCTTAACATTGACGCCTGAGGGGTTGCTGCTGCGCAAGAGGGCTGAGGAAATGGTGGAGCTGTTTGAAAAGACTAAGCTGGAACTGAATCAGTATGGAGATAATCCGGGCGGCGATGTTTATATAGGGGGAGGGGAAAGCATGAGCTCTTCCCTAATCGCGGAGGCCGCGCGGTGTTTGCAGGAAAAATACCCTCTTATAAAATATCATCTTTTAAGCGGAGACGCAGAATATATAACCGAAAACCTGGATAAAGGCTTAATTGATTTTGGCCTTTTGGTGGAGCCTATGGATATAACTAAATATGATTATGTACGTCTGCCGCTTAAGGATACCTGGGGCGTGCTAATGCGGCGGGACAGTCCTTTGTCTTTAAAGGAGGCTGTCGTGCCGGAGGATTTATTTGATAAACCGCTGCTTTTTTCCCGACAGACTGCTCAAAGCAGCGAAATGTCGGCATGGTTCGGGAGGGACGTATCCAAGCTGAAGGTGGTTGCAGAATATGATTTAATATATAATGCGTCCCGCTTTGTAAGAGAGGGCTTTGGTTATGCTGTGGCTCTGGACGGAATTATAGATACTTCAGAGGAAAGCGGGCTTTGCTTCCGTCCGCTACGGCCGGTAATGCATGCGGGATTGTGCATTGCTTGGAAAAAACATCAAATATTTTCAAGAGCGGCGGATATGTTTTTAAAACAGCTTTATAATGAGATTGATAGGTATAATTCTAAAAGTAATATTGGGGACAGTTATAATTAGCGCCTTTTACTGCAAGCAGCCTTTTTTCAGGGCGGGGGGCGGCGCGGAGCTGTGGCGCGCAAAAGCGCGCCACAGCTCCAGCGGCCGACATTCCAGGCAGGCTTTGCCTGCCTGGAATGTCGGCCGCTGGCCCGGCCTTCGGCCGGGCCGCGCCGCCCCCCGCCCTGAAAAAGGCTGCTATAGAGCAGAGCTTTCAAAAATCTAAATTATATTCTGGGCAAAGGCATCTGAATCAAACGTCATTAAATCCTCTTTTCCTTCACCTACGCCTATATATCTTACCGGTATATCCAATTCCTGCTTTATAGCTATGACTACGCCGCCTTTAGCGGTGCCGTCCAGCTTGGTGAGTATAATGCCGGTTATATCTACGCACTCTTTAAAGGTTTTGACCTGGCTTACGGCATTTTGGCCCGTCGTAGCGTCCAGTACGATAAAATTTTCCCGTGCCCCCTCCCAGTTTTTATCTATGATCCGGCCTATCTTGGCCAATTCCTGCATGAGATTGGCTTTATTATGAAGACGCCCCGCCGTATCGCAGATAATAACATCGCTGGAACGTGCTTTTCCGGCGGCGATGGCGTCAAATATAACGGCGGCGCTGTCTGCACCCTCGCCGTGCTTGACTATCTGCGCGCCTGTTCGCTGTGCCCAGATGCTGAGCTGCTCTGAGGCCGCTGCCCGGAAGGTATCCCCTGCGGCAAGCAGCACCTTTTTGCCCTGAGACGCGTATTTATGGGCCAGCTTTCCGATGGCTGTAGTCTTGCCTACGCCGTTTACTCCCACTACGAGTATAAGCAGGGGGAAGCTTTCTTCAGGCGCGTCTTCTGCCATAATTTCTGAAATAATCTCTCTTAACAGGGCGAAGATTTCCTTTGTATCTCCCTTTTTTTCGGCTTTGACCTTCTGGCGCAGACGCTCTATTATTTCGCTTGTAGCTGCTGTGCCGATATCGGAGGAAAGCAATACTGCTTCCAGTTCCTCGTAAAATTCTTCATCTATATTGTTATAATATTGGATGAGCTGGCCTAATTTATTTCCCAGCTCTGAGCGTGTTTTTAAAAGGCCGCCCGCGAGTTTGGCCCAGAAACCCTGCTTTTGCCTGCTTTCACTTTCTTCCCGCTTAAGATCGGGATTTTCCTGGTTTTTATTTTTTCCGAATATGCCCATTGTTTTTCTCCTTTTAGGATATTTTGCTTTCCCTGAGCTGCACCGAAACCATTTTGGATACGCCTTTTTCTTCCATCGCCACCCCGTAAAGAGCGTCTGCTTCTTCCATAGTTGGCTTGCGGTGGGTAATTACAATAAATTGGGTTTTTTCCGCAAAATGCCGTAGGTAAGCCGCGAAATTATATACGTTTGCTTCGTCCAGAGCCGCCTCAATTTCGTCCAGTATGCAGAAGGGAGTAGGCTTTAATTTAAGCATGGCAAACAGAATGGCTATGGCTGTGAGCGCGCGTTCTCCACCCGAAAGCAGGGAGAGTAATTGAAGCGCCTTGCCCGGCGGCTGAGCTACTATCTCAATTCCGCTGCCCAGTATGTCCTCGCTGTTTTCCAGCCTCAGCTCGGCCCTTCCTCCGCCAAACAGCTCTTTAAAGGTTTCGCTGAAATATCCGTTTATAACGGCGAACTGCTCTTTAAACTGCACTTCCATCTTTTTGGTGACGTCCTCAATAATTTTGCGCAGATCTCTTTCGGCCTTAAGTAGGTCTTCGTTCTGCACAGTCAGGCTTTCAAAGCGTTCTTTTGATGAAACGTATTCCTCAATAGCGTTGACGTTGACGTTGCCCAGTTCATTTATTGCTCTGCGCAGTTTTGAAATTTCAGTCTGTGCGCCGGTAACCTTGAAATTTTCCTGCCGCAATTCTTCTGCACCGGCATAGGTCAGTTCGTATTCGTCCCATATTCGCTGCTCCATAGCTGCTATATCCGAATCTATCTTTTGCAGAGACAGCTCCAATTTGTGACGGCGTTCTGAAGCTACCAAAGCATCCTGCTCCAAATCCTTTATTTTGCGCTGATAATCTTTTATGGCCGCAGAAAGCTCCTGTTTTTTAAGTTCCAGAGAAGCCGAGCGCTCCTGCTCTTTTTCCAGCGCCGTTTTTTTCTTCTCTACTTCCCGGCCCGCCTGCACGCTCTGAAGGTTTATTTCCTCCAGCTGGGCTGCGCATTTGAGTATTTCATCTTCCAGCCGGGCTTTAAGAGCGCTTGTTTTCTTTAATTCGTTTTCTGACCGGCTGATGTCCGACTGGGAAGAGGCCAGCTCTTTTTCCAAGCCGGCCAGCTGTATTTTTTTAGCGGTCAGTGCTTCTGCCATATGGTCCCGCTCTATAAGGCGTTTATTATATTCAGCCTGCCGCGCGGCAAGGGATTCCTGGGCCTGTGCGCTGTCCTGTTCCAGGCCTCCCTGCATGCTGTTTATCTCGGCAATGTTTTTCTCCAGCTCGGACAGGGTTTCCTTAAGCTGTTCCCCTTCCAGGATCAAAGCTTCGGCGGCGGAATGGTTCTGCTCCAGGTCCTGTTTGAGCTTATCCAGACGCTCGGAGTCTCTGGCTGCAAGTATTTCCGCCTGGTGAAGCTGACCTGCCAGCTTATTAAGCGCTTCTTCCGCCTGCTTATGCTCTGCGCGGAGGCCGGCCAGCTGCTCTTTAACCTGAGAGCATTTTGTTTTAAGGATTTCAGCCATCTGAGCCGTCTCGTCAATCTCACGGGTGCGTCCCAGCAGGGAAGTGAGCCGGCTCTGATTTGAGCCGCCTGTCATTGCGCCTCCGGCGTTGATAATGTCCCCGGTCAGAGTGACAATACGGAAGGAATGCCTGTTTCTGCGCGCAAGATTAATAGCCGAATCCATTTCTTTGCAGATTACAGTTCGGCCCAGCAGATTATTTATTATTTCCTGGTATTCTCCGGGGCATTTTATAAGCTGGTTGGCTGTTCCAAGACATCCGGGGATATCTTTAAGGGAGCTTTGTTCCTGCGGGGAAAGAAATTTGCCTCTGATTGCGCTTACCGGCAGGAAGGTTGCACGGCCTAAATTGTTGGCGCGCAGATATTCTATAAGGGCTTTGGCGTCCTCTTCCGAAGGAGTGACTATATTTTGCAGAGCGCCGCCCAGGGCAGCCTCTATTGCCTTTTCATATTCCCTGGGTACGGTTATGAGCTGAGCCAGCACTCCGCATATATGCTTTTTTATCTGCGGCTGGTTATCCTGCCGCTTAAGAAGCTGCTTGACGCTATGCTGGTAGCCCTCGTAATCATTTTTCATTTCATTTAGCATGTTAAGGCGGGAGTTTGCTGCCTGAAGCTTTGCCGCAGCCTGATTATATTCCTCCTGCCCTTTATTTATGCCGGCGGCCAATTCTTTTACGCGCGCTGCTTTTTCTTCGCTTAAAGTTTCCAGTTGTTTTTTCTGTTTGTTTAAATCGTCGGCGGCTTGGTTTTGGGCATCTATAGCTTCCTGAATATTCTGCTGCTCTTTCTGAAGCTCTTTAAGGCGCTCATCAGCGCGCTGGTTGCGCTGAAAAATATTCTGCCGCATGGTTTCATAGCGGCTGATATTGGATTTGACGTCAGACAGGCTGTTCAGGGCGTTTAAAATTTTGTTTTTTTCTGCCTCCAGTTCTTGGTTTTGGGCAACAAGGCGTTCATTAAATTCCTTAAGAAGGTTTTCCTCCTTTTGCAGTTCCTGGTTTTGGGCGGCCAGCCTGGTTTCCAGTTCCTTTTTTGCCTGGCCGTCTCCCAGCACGGCCTGTTTTAAAGCGCTTTCAGCTTCCAGTGCATTTTTTAACTCCTGATTTAGGCGCTGGCTGTCTTTGGATATATTTTCTGCGCGTTCATTAAAAACCAGGCATTCGCCGCTTTCCTTTTCAATAGCGGCGGTCAGGTTAAGAATGGAAGTTCTGGCTTGTTCCAGCTCTGCCTCCAATTCAGCTAAATTGCTTTCCTTTAAAGCCAGTTGGTTGTTCAGCTCGCCGGAGAGCCGGGTTTTTTCCTCATGTTCCCCCTGAATAGACTGCATGCCCGCTCTTATTTCCTCTTTTTTGCGTGCGGATATGCCGTGCTGATATAAATAAAAATTAACTTCCAGTTCTCTGAGCCTTTCGCGCAGGGAAAGATATTGCTGAGCCTTATCCGACTGCTCCTTCAGCGGCTCCAGGCGGCTTCCCAGCTCTCCAAGGATATCTCCGAGGCGGGTAAGATTATCGCGGGTGCGTTCCAGGCGGCGTTCGGCCTCCAGCTTTTTGGTTTTGTATTTCATTATGCCTGCGGCTTCTTCAAAAACCGCTCGCCGCTCTTCAGTCTTATTTGAAAGTATATTATCAATTTTTCCCTGGCCTATTATAGAATAACCTTCCTTGCCTATACCGGTATCCAGGAATAATTCTATTACGTCTTTCAGGCGGCAGGCGTTTTTGTTAATATAGTATTCGCTTTCACCGCTGCGGTAAAGCCTGCGGGTGATGGCTACTTCGGAATAATCTATGGGCAGTTCACGGTCGGTATTGTCAAAGAGAAGGGTTACTTCGCAGAAGGAAAGCTTTTTGCGCGTTTGGGTGCCGCCGAAAATTATATCTTCCATGCGGCCGCCGCGCAGCTGTTTCGCGCTCTGCTCGCCCAGCACCCAGCGCACGGCGTCGCCAACGTTGCTTTTTCCGCTTCCATTAGGACCGACTATAGCGGTAATCCCTTTGGTGAAGCGCAGCTCGGCTTTATCTGCAAAGGATTTAAAACCATATATATCCAGGCTTTTTAAAAACAAACTTATCTGCCTCCATAGCGCCGCGGGATCAGGCGCGTGGGATATCGTTATGAAAGAATCACAAACTAATTAATTATATCACAATCAAATAACTTTGTACAGTGCGGATAAGAATTAATAGACGCTTTAATGTGCGCGCAGAGGCCGCAGATGTTGAAATTTTGGAGGTTCAATATTATTTTCCTGCTAAATAATATTAATATTGTGCATTGCACAAATTGCGATTTTACTTTATAATTATAATGCTTAAAATTTATAAAGGAGGTTTTTCCAATGAAAAAGGGCATTAAGCTTCTTATATGTGCATTGTGCCTTGTTTTCTGTCTGGGCATGCTCGCTGGCTGCGGCGAGGGCGGTGATGCGGATTCAACCGCTACTCCTGCTCCTACCGGCGCTGCTGGTACAGGCGGTGCTACGGCTACAGGCGACGCTCAGAATCCGTATCTTAGACCGAGGGATGAGAGCTTGCAGAATGCTATAAAGGAAGGCGAAACATACCGCTATTTCATTTATACCACTACTGACTCTAACAATCCTTTTGAGTCTATGGATGACGAGAGCAGAGAGTATAATCTGAACCGCAAAAACGCTTACGAGGAGCACTATGGCATCACTATAGAGTATGTGACTGCCGGCGGTGCTGACTGGTACGTTGCTTTTGCGGCGGCTGCGGCGTCCGGCGCGCCCACAACTGATATTTATCATACGGGCGGACCCTTTACCATGTATACCAACTATAACTATCAGGGCAATCCCGGCAGCGTACTTGAGCCTCTGAGCCAGTATTCACAGTATGCCGATTTTACGGACGAAGAATACTTTGATCAGACCAGCCAGGCGGTTACAACTTACAGTGGGGAGCTGTATTTTGCCGTTCCCAATGGCGTAGGCATTGATTCGGTTTCTTCCAATCTGGTGGTTATGTTCAACAAAGAGCTCCTTGCTTCAGCCGGATATGAGGACGATGAAATATATGATATGTGGCGCAATAAAGAATGGAACTGGGATATCTTCCGCCAGATAGCCAGGGACACCACTGACCTGGACAATGATATTTATGGTGTAACTACAGGCCAGAACAACTCCCTCATGTGGGGATTGATGCCCAGTAATAATTCAGCCATACTTTCACTGACTGAGGATGCCGAATCCGGCCAGTCGTACTGGGCTTTCTCTGGAAATACTGATAATGCTCTGGCAGCCTGGAATTTCTTTATCCAGATGGGAAATGATAATTCCGTACTGCTGTCCAATGAGGCAGAAGTAGGACCTTTCCGTGCAGGTAACATTGCAATGATGGTTACATATGTAAACCGTGCTGATACCCTGACCAATTTCCGGCAGTATCCTCAGTTCGGTATAGTGCCTGTTCCTATGGGACCGCAGGCAGATGATTATGTTTCCACCAACAACTGGTTCACTCCTCTGTGCGTATTTAAAGGTACTGCCAATCCGGCTGGTTCGGTACAGCTTTTGTCCGAGTATTTAGCTCCCAGATATGCTAAGAGCAGCGAGGATGCTCAGGCCGCTTTTGAAGCCAGTGCAGTAAGCATGGTATGTGATACTGAATCAGTTGAAGTGCTGCGTTCCATTCCCGATATATCCATTACTGAGCCGTATATAATCTATTGGAGCACTCCGAGCTTCAATATGGGCGAGACGACTTCAGCGCTGTGCAATCTGTATACAGATCATAATACGAATTTTATCAGCGGTGCCGAGACTCCTTCAGTATTGTTTGAGTCTATAGAGAGCGCGTTGAATAATGCGTTAATGGATGCCCAGATTGTATTTGATGACGCTACCTGATAATTTAAATTGAGTAGCTGTTTGACCTATGCCGCGTGCTTAAATGCACGCGGCTTTTTATTTTTTCGCTGCTTATTTTGCATGCCTTGCGGGCGAGCGCAGCGGCGGGCGGGCAATATAAATGGGCGCTGAAGAGAGAAAAGGG
>OMGY01002430.1_pt1 | contig 14082 bp, 15 predicted proteins | sample 1674461 | NCBI WGS metagenome assembly OMGY01 (sample SAMN05578579, study PRJEB25193) | human gut metagenome | biome: Human Microbiome; feature: human-associated habitat; material: feces | host: Homo sapiens | place: USA:Birmingham
AATCATGACGCCTTTGTTCTGATACGGTATAGCAAATTCAATCTGGTATTCTGGCACGTACTCTGCAACATATTCTTGTTGCGAGTCATCAACGCTGGCAATCTTATTCTGCGTAGAAATAAAGATAGCTCGGTTGCCGATAGCCTGAACATCATCGGCTTCGCTCAACGTTTCACCTGTTAAGTGAATCTTCGCGCTGTCTGTTTCTTCATGAGCATAGGCAAATGCCGATAAGAGCATCGCTACAACCAAAAGCAGGGCAAAAATACGGATTTTCTTTTTCATAGTTGTCCTTCCTTTCATGGCATTCATTTGGTTCCATATTTTCCATTAGATACTGATTGATTAGTCTGTTTCGGGACTACGTCTTCTTTGTTTTGCCTGAGGAACACTGCATTCTGTCAGTGCGTAATCCAAAAGGTTATTTTTTTAGGCCTTCGTCTTCGAGGACGCAACATCCATCTGAAAAATCAGGCCCGCAGGGCTGGTGCGTGATCTGTATGTCAATGATCCGGTCGGGCTGTTTGGGGAACGTGAGCTGCGTCAGTTCCTGCGTGTCCAGCGCATAGCGGTAAACGTTCCAGATTGTCTTGCCCTCCGCCTGGCCGACGAAATACAGGGTATTGCCGTCCAAGGAAGGATAGAACATATGAACCTGCTGAATTCCGGGAATTGCCACATTCTCCACCTCCTGCGAGGTGATGTCCAGACGTTTGAGTGTACGCTTTCCACTGACCATCTGTGGCTCTGTTGTCATCAGAATGGTATTTTCATTCAGCCGTCGGGTCAGACAGATTTCAAAATCCTCCGTAAAAAACAGAGGTGTGACATTCTCAAATGTTGCGTCGATCAAAGAAATTGTTTTAGGCCGGATATGTGTCTCCGCCGCAACGCGGTGTGTCCGCATTTCCGCATCCGAGCAAGTGAGGATCAAAAATTCGTCTGCGTAATCGTCATAGGAGAAGGAGTGATGCCACGTATCGTCGTCGGCCTCATTTCGATAGGTAAACGTCTGGCTGTCAAGGTCAAACCGGGCGGGCTGACAGGTTGTGCAGAACTCCCGAGCCACATTGGCATAGAGCGTGCCATCCACAAAGAGAAGATCATTAAACGCATTTTTTCCATCCGTCAGCCGCTGGACATTTCCTGTTTTCAAATCACACGAATATAGGTTGTCATATGTCTCGTCCGGGCGTGCAGACGCGTAGTAGACGATCTGGTGTTCAAAATCCACCGTATTGGCCGGATACACATATGGGCCGATTGGCGTCTTGAAGATTACCCGAAACGCCTGCGACTGTTCATCGTAAGCATAGATGACTAGCTCCACGCCGTCATCCGTATTTTCGCCGTTGATGTTGTCTACCACAGTGACAAGCAGCGTCTCCACTAGTTCTGCGTCCGGGGCTCCCTCGGGCGTCTCGATCTCTGGCAGCGTCGGCTTTTCCGCCCCGTCTTCCGGTTCAGCGGCAGAGGCGTCCATGTTGGACGTCTGTTCCGATGAACCTGCTTCGTCCGGAAGGTCAAGGTCGGTGTTTGCGCTACACGCCGTCAGTAGCAGCAGCATAAGAAGAATGGAAATCAATTGCTTTACTTTCATATCTCTCCTCCTGTTTCAAAAAGGGCAGGACATCCGCCTCTGCCGGGAGCAGAGGCGGATATCCTCTCTAAGCGTTTTTATCTGGCAGGGGCTGTTTGATCAGAAAACCGCTCGTGGTAATATCTCACATTATTTGCGTTATCTGTCGGCGCTCCATCCGGGGTTCCTGCAAGCTCGCGGATGTTGTCCTCGCCCCAAATGTCGATAATTGCATCGGGCAATGCGCCAACATCGGCCTGATAGTAGGTAAAGACCTCGTCGGTGTCCAAATTCCGAATCTGAACATTTTTGTCGCCCACTTTAGAATAATCATAGGCCATTTTGGTTGCGCAATCATATGGCTGCAACCGATTATTTCGGTTACCATATGTACCAATAAAATAAGTGGCTCGCCCTGTTCCAAGGAAATGCCGTTATCCTGCTTCGATTACCCGATTATATTTTCTTTTGCTATCCACTTAATTATGTTAATATCGTAGCATATGGGGACAATTAATTGAAAACTCTAAAGAATATTTCTGGCGGAAATAAAAATGCACTCCTTTGGATTATTCCGGCTATCTCTTGCGGAAAATATAATTATTCCGCAAGGAGTGGTTGACATGGACAAGAGAATTGCTACAATAATCGGAATGAATCTGCAGCGTTTGTGAACACAGTATGGATTAACCCAAGAACAGCTTGCTGAAAAGGTGGGTATCAGTACATCATTTTATGCAAATCTCGAACGCGGAAATAAAGGCGTCAGTATTTCAGTACTATATGACCTAGCAAATTGCCTGGGCGTAAGTGTGGATTATCTGATATACCCAAACCAAGCTGATGCTCGCATCCGAAACCTTGAGACACTCTTGAGGGATAAGCCCGAATCGTTTATAATCGCAGTAGAACGTTTGGTTCAACTTTGTATTGAAGAATTTTCAAAATCGGAATAAAAAGTGTTGAGCAAGACTCTTGGCCAAGAAGGATATAACATGAGTTTAAATCAAGAAGAAGAGGAATATATCGAGCGACTTTACCGGGAGATGTACACCCGTCTGTGTATCTACGCGATGAGTGCACTGGGAAGCAAGGCACTTGCTGAAGAAGTTGTACAAGATACTTTTCGAATTGCGTGTATTAAGCCAGATGGATTGATGAGCAGTAAAAATCCACGTGGTTGGCTCATCAATACACTTAAAAATGTGATTCGTAATAGACGGCGAACTGAGGCTAGACTTAGTAATGCACTACTTGCGGCGATGTCTGCGTATGAGCCGCAGGCAAGCACAACTGTGGAGCCAACAGAATTCATTGTTGCCTACTCAGATGCTCTAGGAGAAGAAGATTTTCAGCTTCTTGTAAATATCGTTGTTCGTCGATATACTATGTTGGAAGCTGCGGAAGAATTGGGAATTACGGTTGAAGCCTGCAAAAAGCGTGTGCAACGTGCAAAAAAGAAGCTTCAAAAAATAATTGAGAAAGATTTTTAATGTATGTCCCCAACAAACCAATTGTGTACATATAAAAACAAAGGGGGTTCACAGAGATGTCGGAATCCAAAGAGCATTTTTATCGAGATTTTTCAAAGTTTGACAAGATGAGCACGGAGGAATTGAACGAAATTTTACGTCAGGACTCTCAGCTCCCAGACGGCGAAGACTCCGATACTGATGCAATTTTATATATTATGGGGGTGATCGCAAAGCGCAATCAGGAGCTGCCGTCATCTGATTTCGGAGATGTCAATCACGCTTGGAGTTCTTTTAACAAAAATTATCGTTTTGCTTCAAGCGAAGGATGCTCGCTCTTTGATTTTGATGATGAGCCACAGCTGAATGGTACTTCCGACAAAACGCAAATCCTCCGGCCCGCACCGCGTTCAAATACGCGTCCACGCAAATGGGTTCTTCGCACAGCCCGCATCCTTGCGGCAGTCATTGCCGTTCTGCTGGCAACCTCTCTAACTGCTTATGCATTTGGGTTTGAATTATGGGGGGCAATTGCCAACTGGACCAAAGAGACATTTGGTTTCAAGTCGTCAGAATATACGCAAACCGTCGCGCGTTCTTCCACGAAAGAAATTCCGGCGCCGTTGGCCTCTATTGCCAATGAGATGGAAATGCACGGCATACCTACGACGATTTTGCCAAGTTATCTTCCTGATGGGTTTGTGGAACGTGATTTCCAATACAACGCCGTAACTCAACCTGAGTCTCTATACTGTCTCTTGGAGAATGGCGATTCTTCGATCACGTTATTGTATACAGTGTTTTCAGAGAATCAGGATCATTTACTATATGAAAAGGACACGGTTGATCCTGAGCAGTACGAATACAATGGCACCGTATACTATATCATGACCAACAAGGGAGTTTATTTTGCAGCGTGGACTGCGGACAATATCGAGTGCAGCATCGCGGGCGTTGAAACTTATGATGAAATCATTAAAATCATACAATCGATAGGAAGCGCAAAGCGATCTGATCGAGGGGATTGGCCTTAATGAAAAAACACACATTTTTTACGATGCTCTGCGTTCTACTAGTATTGACGGGCTGTCAGAAACGGCAAGAGCAAACGGATATCCGTCTGCCGGAGTCGGATTCGGCAGTTACGGAAGAAACAATAACCGTGCCTTCGGAAAAACCAGAAGAAGCGCTGCCGGAAGAATCCAGCGCAGAACCAGAACAGGAGAGCGTTGCTCCGGATCTCGGCACCTACAAAGAGCTTCTGGAAGTCCTTCAAACGCTGCAAACACAGGAGGACTGGAAAAGCAGCCCGGAATACGAGATGATCACGGCGCAAAAGGAAAAAGTTCTCAGTCAACTGATTCGCAGCTTTTACCACGGGCAGGACAGCCTCAGTCTTCGGGATACCGCATGGGGCGACCGTGATCTGCCCGGTATGGCGTTTGAAGTATTCCGGAGTCTTCTTGGCTCGGAAGATTTGGAGCGGGAAGCCGAGACACCGCTCGAGTGGTTCCGGACGTGGTTTATCTGGGCGTTCGGACATATTCATGAAGCAGACGCAGAAGGACTGCAAGCACAGTATCCGGCTTCTTATGCCGCAATTTATTCGCTTATGGATCACCACGATACATGGGAAAATTCCGTTACAGCCAATTTGGACAGGGTCCGTCAGTACGACTTGGATCTCTACGCAGCGAGAGACCAGATTGTGTCCTACATCCGTAAAAATGAAGAGATCTGGCCGTTTTCGTATACGCTAATCCTGCGAGCAAGCAGCGCACCCTACGGTGCAGAGAGGCAGACACCCGGTGATCCGAATCTGTACGTCGACTTTATCTGGTGGCGCGTATGCGATGGTGGCTTGCGGGAGTATTTTGTCGTGCAGGAACTGACGCTCAACCCTGAGACAGGAGAATCGTCCGTATGGACTGTTCCGCGAAAGGATGGAGAAATGGAGCTTCATAATATTCCGGATTGGGTCGTGGATACATTGTTCGATGATTGAACAACGGGGGGATTATTCCAAAGAAAGGTAATACGTCGATAGGAAACATATCGTAAAAAAGCAGGAGGTTACTTATGAAGAAAATCACGGCACTCATTACAGAAATTGACCGGAGTTGATTCCGATGAAGCGTTTCTATTGCGTGATCCTTGCCATGCTTGCAGTTGTCCTATATGCAATTGTTATGTCAGGCTGCAGAGCAATTTCGTCAAATGTCGAGGTGGCAACTCAGCCGGTGGTGGAGACACCACTGGCTGAGCATATCGGAAAGGTGCGGCAGGGGCCTTTTGTTAATGATGCCGAGGAGTTTGTTCGCAATATCTCAGTATTGCTTGAAGAAAAATCTCCCCATGATTATTCCGTAAGGAGAATCGAGGAAATATTACTAAACAATGGGTATTTGGAAGAATATTTCAAGGGCAATACTGAGCCATTGGCGTTGTATTGTTTTGAGTATATTATCAACCATGAATCCCTTTGTTATGTCAGCGATAATCAAAATGTGAGTTTTTCGGGAAACGATAAAGCAATTGCTCTAATTGCATGGGAGTTAATGCTTACATATGATGACACTGATTTAAATTACATAACATCGGCATCATCCTTGGAAAATTGGTTGTATTTTTTAAGAACTGGGGCACCTGTGAATTTTATCTTGGCGGAAAGTAATATAGATGACACCTACTATACTACGCACCCTATAGAGAAACAGTATATTGTAGCTATGCTTCGAGACCCAAAACGTATTTTTTTTCTAACAGTGAACTATCTTAGCGATCCAGAGTTAATACAAGAAACCAATTTGGCGTTTTACCGGCTTTTTTCGAGCGGGATTATGAATATGCAGATGACGATAATCCCGGAAAATACGACCATAGAAGACTTGCGCGCAAATTGCACAGAATTCTCCTATTGGGTCATTAACGAGAAAAATGACGATATTATCCTAGAAATTACTTCTGATACTGGCAACCTAATTCAAGTAATAATTGAAAACGCGTCTTAATCAAGAGAGTGAAACTATTTGCTTAAAAGAATGATTCGGCATTATAAGGAACTTTGATGCCGCCACAAGCTCAAAATACAGAAAAGACTATCGAGAGTTTTGCAACTGGGACACAATACAAGATGACGATGCGTGTATTCAAGCCCTCTGGAGCGTATACAACCACAACGAAATATAATTGTAGCAGAATTAGCATGGATAAATATGAATTCACCGAAACCGGCCTATACAGAATTGTTACTTACGCAAAACCGACATCCGAAAACGATGTTGCAAACAGCCATCAGTTCTATATTCGTGTATATTAATTTTTGGAGATCATTTAGATATGGCAAAAAAACATTTGGCAGCTGTTTCGCTTCTCATTGTGTTGATTTTTGGTTTAACAGCTTGCGTATGTCGTTCCTCTGATACGGCAATATCAGTGCCTGTGTACGATAAGCCGGCAAGCGCTACAGCCAATAACAGAACAATGCAGGACGAAACAGCGACGAAATCCTCATCTGAAAAATCCTCCGAAGCAACCACGGAATCCGCTCAGAGTGAAGATGCGTCCGCTCTGATATTCCCAAATCCTTGCTCTGAGCAATTTGATTTATCAGAACGGGACGCGGTGCTATTTGATGCCGCTGTTGCCGCACGGAATCGAACACCGAATGCGGACATTTGCATCCCGGAAATTGGGGTCTATGGCACATACGAAGAAGCCGAAAAAACCGTTATTGTGTGCCACGTGTGCTATCATTTTTATTATGGCTGCGATGGTACGGAACATTATACGGACAGCGGCGCTATGCAGGCACCAGCAAAAGCAGTGTTGGAAGTATCTGATGATATGCTGCATTGCGTGTCCTTTGAACTGGTGCCGAATGGTGCTGGAACCAACGTGTGGGCAAAAGAGTTCTGTGGGCCTTTGACAGATTTGGCAAGCTACTTCCTTTCACCTGAACAGGATGAAGAATGGCCGCTGGAAAATACAATGCCATCTTCAGAACAGCTGTTCCGTGAATACATAGAAACATATAAGAAATACACATAGTACAATTGCTATATGCTTACGCCGATGCATAACGGCAGCAGTCTTCTCTTGGTCGCTGGCCAACATATCAATAACGGCCAAACAGTTAAGTGTAGTTTTTGTGTCTTATAGAGTCTTGCTTTGACGAGTCCCATTATGCTCCTGCGGGAAACCCATTGTGCAATCAAGAAAGTGTCCGAATTCGTGCAGAATCGCGCTGGCCTCGAAAACGTAAATCCGCTTCTCTGTGTATGCCGCCGCGCCGATGCAATTCACGCCGAGCTTGCGGCTGAGAGCTGTGAGGTACTCCGTGCCGATCACGAACGTCCAGCCATTTTCGTTGAAAGCGTCAAGGATCGGCTGTGGAATCTTTTGCAACTCCAGTAGAAAAGCGTTCACATTCCATTGTGTCAGATTTTCAACCGTGACCGGCGTATCGGGCGGCGTGACGCTTAGCGTCTGCGTCAGGAGGGCATGAAGAAGCTGCGCGGCTTCGGCTCGCGTGACAAGGTCAGCTGCGGTCTTGTTCTCAGCACAAAGCCCAAGCTCTTTGCCGATGCGCAGGGCATTTTCACCGGGAGAAAGCCAGTCAAGACTGTAGAGCGTCGCGTCATAGAGCGGGATTCCGGCTGCCGCGAAAGCAGTCCGATAGAGTTCACCGCGGCAGATAAGACCATTTGCGTCACTGATTGCTGTCGGCTCCAGCCAGCCGCTGCGGATGGCAATCTGGACAGCATTCGCCCCCACTTCCTGCCATGAAACGCCTTCCGGCTCGGTGTCAAACGCGCGGCAGAGCATCGTCGCCCACTGACTGACCGTGATCTTCTCGTTCGGTGCGAATCCGCCGGATGCCGTACCTCTTAGAATGCCAGCGTCAGCAAGATAAGAAACAGATTCCGCATAGGTGACTTTCTCGGACACGTCCGTAAAGCCTGTGGAAAAAGCAAAAGCCGGTACCGTCAGCAGCATCGACAGCACCAGCAGGATGGATATAAATTTGATCTTTCGCATAGAGATTCTTCCTTCCTGAATTTCAGATTTCTCTTTTCTGTGTTGGTTCTCAGCTAGAGTTGGTTCTTCAAGCTGCGCCGTGGTGTCGCAGCGCTGGTGACAGCAAACGCGCGGACGTTCCCCCTGGCGGGGAGCGTCCGCGTTGTTATTTGTCCTCATTTATAATGTATAAGTTTGACGTGCAGCTTCCGTTTTCACGCTGGCGGCGCTGGCGCTGGATGTATCCGGCGTGTTCTAAATCGTTCAAAGCTCTCTGCACTGTGCGCGGCGAGAGGTGCAGGTCGCGGGCTATGGTTTTCACGCCCGGCCAGCAGCTTCCGCCGCCTGCACGGTCACGGAGGTACATATAGACGGTTCGTGCCCGGTGCGGCAGGTCGGGATCGGCGTAAATTTCACCGAAGAAGCTCATTTCTCGGCATAGCTGCTCATATAGCCGTCCGGCTTTGATGCCGTGACCGGCTGTGGTTGCGAATACAGGCTTTTCTTGATATTCATCAGCAATTCCTCCTTTCCTGCGTAGTAAACCTCGCGCTGGGCGCGCTCCGGCGTCTGATACGGTTCTTCAAACTTGATTCCCCATTTGAAATATAATTGCAGCTTGGTACGCATCGGGTGCGTGCCGGTTTTCATGACAACAAATTCTCCCTTCGGGAGACTTTTCAGTTCATCCGGTGAGAGCAGAGCACGCTCTGCCATCTGCAAGCTCTGACTGTTGCTGTCCTTGCCTTTACTGATAGAACCGGTAAGGACTGTCCGGCTGCCGAGGGCTTTGGACAGCGTCTCCGCTGTCTGGCTGTTGGGCGCAAAGCCGCCGAAGATGGTATCCTGACAGTTATCGGCTATGATCTCCGCGCCCTCCTTACCGTAATTCTTTTCGAGCTGCGCGAGACTCTGGATGATCGGCACGAGCGTCAGCTTGCGGCTTCGGCCTGCGGAGAACAGCGGCAGAACGTCAAAGGGCGGCATCGTACCAAATTCGTCGCAGTAAAATACCACGCGTTTTTTCAGCTTTCCTTTGTTAGCGTCCGCAATGGAAAACAGCTCTCGCGACAGGTTCTGGATCATGAGCCCCGCCATGAAGTGTTTCGTCGGATCTTCCTCCGGGATGATCAGAAAAATCGCACACTTCTCAGTGGCAAAGTGCTCCGCATCGATTGGGCTGTCATAGCAGAGCACCTGCTCCTGCTCGGAATCGATGAATGAATTCAGGCGGGAAAGCACCGTGGACATGACGGAGGCCATGCCCTGTTCGGAGGAACTGGTTGCTGCGGTCGCCATCCAGCCTGCCTTATGCGTATCCGGCAGGCTGTCTATCAGAACCTGAAATCCATTCTTCTTTCCCATGGGAGCCATCAGTTCCTTCACCAGCTTGAACACAGACATGATGTGCCGCTTGTCATGCCCCGCGCTGTCCGGTGGAATGAACTCCGACAGCGTCATGATCACGGTTGCCAGTACACCTTCTGCTGCATCATAGAAGTACGAATTCTGCCCGCGATCCTGCTCGTCACCGCCCGGATTGATGATGGTCTTGGCGAGGATCTTCGCGTACTTTTCCGCATTCGCCCGCGCCGCAAGGTTGTCCGGATGCTCACGGGCCACGTCCATGTAGCGGTTGACCAACGTCATCAGATTGTTTCCATCCGAGCGGATCGGGTTGCGCAGGTCGACCACTGATACGCGATAGCCATAGTACTTCTGCGCGATCCTTCCGCAGTTGCGCGCGAGGTCGCCCTTCGTATCCAAAATCAGGAAGGTCATACCGCAAGCGCAGGCATATTCGATGTTGGGATACAGAAAGAATGCTGTCTTGCCGACGCCGGATGCGCCGATCATGAGGCAATGCACATCGTCACGATCCACCAACGCCTCCAGTCGTTTGCCGCGCTGTGCACTGCCGAGAACCAGTCCCTGCACGGTTGGGCGCTTCTTCCCGGCACGCCATGATGCAACGTCAAAGGGAACCGTGACGTAGGCTTTTCGGATCTCCTGATCCGTTGCCCAACGCGCGGTTCCGTACTGGCCGTCGCCAACGGTTTTAGACTTGATGTTGTTTAAGGAGTAGTTGTTGGTAAGAAGCGAAAGCAGAAGAATGAACAATGCACCCACCACGCCGAGTATGATCAACGGAGTCATAGACTCAGGCATGGGGCTAAATCCTCCTTCTGTCCGTGGAGAAGATCGTCGTTCCAATCTTTCAGTTCTGGTACAAGCCGCTCTGTCATGACGCCGCGTTCGTGTAATTGTTCTGCCATACGTTCGCTGGCTTTGTGCCCAGCATCGTCGTTATCAAGGCAGAGATAGACCATTTTTGTATCAGGCTTCAGCATTTGCATCACCGGAATTGGGGACGTGCCGCAGCAAGCGACATAGCTGTGCTCCTGCCATTGCTGCGGGTTCATGGAGATATACGAGAGCATATCAATGGGAGCCTCGAACACATAAAGGCTTCCATCGGTTCCGGTATGATGAAAACTGTAACGCGGGTCGCTGGACTCGACGTTCAGGCGAAAGGCTTTGCCGAAGCTGTTCGTGCTGCGCAGATGGGCGTGACGCGGACAGCCACCTTCGTCCGTGCCGATGAACACAGCGTTGTGATGCGCCGCGTCCTCATAGAGCAGCTTCTTGCGGGCGAAGTAAGAAACCACGTCGGCGTCCAACCCACGCGTTTTAAGAAGATACGCAAAAACGCGGTGCATATTTGCGTTCGGAACGGGCGGCGCGAAGGGCTTCAATTCGACCGCCTCCTGCTTCTTTGCCTGCGGATAGACCGGCTCCATGCTCTCGCCCAGCAGCATGGACATGGCTTCAACGTAGCTCTTGCCATAATATTTTTGTATAAAGCTGACAGCGCGGCCGCCCTCATTCGAGGCATGGTCGAACCATTCACAGCCGCGCACCGTGACGCTGTGGTCGCTGGCAAGCCGCTTTTCCCGCCCAGACTTGATGAGCTTTTCTCCTTGCCGGAGGAGAAATTCTTCAAGGTCGACGGCCGCGGCGCGTTCTTTCTGTTCTGGCGTAAATTCGATAAATTTGCTGATTTTTCTCACCACTTTCTGCTGTTGCAAAGAGTTTTGTTTTAGGGTATACTGGTTACAGGAAGGGGGCGCACGGAATGCAGACGCAAGTATATTCGATCGATGAGATCCGTGAGATCGTCGCGCCGATTGCAAAGCAGCACGGCGTAGACAAAGTGTTTCTGTTCGGCTCCTACGCAAGAGGCGACGCAACACCCGCCAGCGATGTGGATCTGTGCGTGGACGCGCCCAAGCTGCGCGGTCTGTTTGCCCTCGGTGGTCTGTATGCTGACCTGGAAGACGCGCTCAAAAAGAGCATCGACGTTGTAACAACCGGCTCGCTCAAGTACAACAAAGACGAAGCCTTCCTCGAAAATCTGCGAAAGGATCGGGTGCTGCTGTATGAGCTTTCCTAACCGCGACGGGCAGATCCTGGCGCACATTCTGGAGTACTGCAATCGGATTGAAAAAACGCTTTCCCGCTTCGGTCGGGAGTTTGATGTCTTTCTGGAAGATCAGGACTACATGGACTCTGTCAGCATGAACCTGCTTCAAATCGGCGAACTTGCCGGTAAGTTTTCCGATGCGTATGTGCAGAAAACGAAACCCCAGATGGATTGGCGTGCGATCAAGAATATGCGAAATATGTTTGCGCACGATTATGGCTCGATGGACAAAGATCGTATCTGGCAGACGGCAACAGAAGACGTTCCAGCGCTCAAGGCGTATTGTGAACGCGCATTGACCGAAGACTTTTAAGCGAATATTTAGGCAGGCGGCGCTGTAAAACCAGTGCCGCCTGTTTTATCGTATGACCTGTCCATAGCTTTGCTCTTGCTCATGGTCATCCTGTTTATGACCCATCGCCAGCCGCTTCTGCATGAGCTTTTTGCGGCGTTTGGAATCGACGCGGATGCCCATTGGATTGCTGGGCGGCGCGGCGTTGTCGCGGAAGATTTGTCCCATCTGGTGGAACAATCGAACCGTAGAATTCAGAAGATATTCGGACGAAAGCCGCGCAGAATGTGAAGTCTCGGACGAAGTATTTTCACTTACAAGTGTCGGATTTGTAGAAGTGTCCGATGAAGTTTTCTCCGCAGACGGTTCCTCATCTTGCGAAGATTTCTGTTCAGCCGCTGTCTGCGTCTGCTCCATCTGCTGCCGCAAACGCTCTGCTTCCTGAATGATAGCGTTCTTGATCGCGCGGAATTCTTTCTGCTGGGAGAGCGGATTGTGCTGACGGGGCCGATTCTTGTAGTAGCCCTCCAGCGTGTCGCGCAGACCATTCCAGACGGCATAATACGCCGCCACCTCCGGCAGCTTTTCGAGTTCGTCCACGATGGAATCTACCATTTCTTTGAGCGGCTTTTTGAGATAGGCATACTGCTTTTTACCACCGACTGTGCGCAACTCCAACGCAAGCTTCAGCAGCTTTTGCTGGATGGACGCGGGCGGTTCGGAGACGGATTCCATGCGGTCAACCAAATCGTGCATGACCGCCCGCGCCGCTTCGGTCACGTCCTTATAAGCTGCATCTTTTCGAATATAGAGATTTTCCAGCTCCGCTTGAAAGATGCTGTTGGTCATTACAGAACGCAATTTTACAACGGCATCCCGTTTCAAAACCGTCTCCTGATCCGTCCAGACCATCATGTGAATGTGCGGGTGTGTGTCTGCGTCGTGATAGGCTGCATACCAATGCAGTGCCGATGCTGGAACATGAAATGCTTCCGCAATCTTGTTTTGTTGGCTGACAAGCAGCTTCCTCCATGCGGCAGCGTTGTTGTATCCCAAGCGTTCCGCGTCCTCACGATGCAGAGAATAGATGATCGTCCAGACGTTGCCGTCGTGCGCGGTTAAGTCACGCATCGCCGCGTTTAGGTTTGCATTATCCTCTCGACCGAACAGGCCGTGTGCGCCATGCTTTTCCGCGCCGGGGCGCGTGGCAATGTACTTGAGATAGCCGTTTTCGGATTGAAGATTCTGCATATGTGAATCCAATGCCGCAGAAATGAGCGCCGACGCAGTGTGCAGCGTCGGCGCCTGCTTGTAGTCCTCATACTCGAAGGAATCCCGCACATCCGGGAAATCCTTGAGCAGCTTTGCGACCATCTCTTTCTGCTTTTCGGTTGCTGGTCCCTTGCCGGTCAAGACTTCGACGCCCTCGCGCGTGGCGATATACTTCATGTATCCGCCTGCGCTTTTACGGCTGATGAAGCCGGTTTTTTGAATCAGCCGCGCCATCTGTTACAGTCGACTTTGCTGCCGAAGCACCTCTGGGAACGAGATCTGGCCGTTCGTCCGCAGCACCTCCTGATAGCTTTTTCCGCGCATCTGCTGGTATGTCTGCGCATCGATATCCGTGTCCGAAGCAAGGATATGATTGCAGACATTTTGCTCGACTGCCTGTTTCAGAAGCAGCTTGCCGATGCGATCCCCGAACATACTGAGGATGGCTTCGAGCGTTTCGCCAAGGATTTTCGGCAGGAAGTCTCCGGCATATTCACTTTGCAGATAACCGCAGTAGAACAGAATTGCCTTTTCCATAAACTCGCTCTGGCTGCTGCAACCATCCTGCCGGTAAAGACGTTCGACCGTCGCTTTGGTGTCCGGCATGAGCCAGAGCGGGAATTTGATTTTCTTGTTTGCCATGCCAATTTTCCTCCAATTTTGTGCGCAACCCCGCTGTTTTCCTTGAAACAGCGGGACTATCTGCGCTTCCGACCCCAACAGGGCTGTTTTTGCCCTCTCAACAACCCCTGTCCGAAAGTCCCAAACTGCCCGCACTGCGCGCAGTTCTGTCTGCCAAGGTGCGCGCACGACACCTTGGCTTTCTCCTGCTTCGCCGCTTGCGGCTTCTCCCTCCGCCAAAAGCCGCCCGCAGGCGCTCCGGCTTCTGTGCTGTAACTCTGCCGGACACTCCCGCACGTCGGCGCAACGTCCGGTTTTCTGGTACTTGGCGGGTACGCGCTCG
>OMGY01002434.1_pt1 | contig 14069 bp, 9 predicted proteins | sample 1674461 | NCBI WGS metagenome assembly OMGY01 (sample SAMN05578579, study PRJEB25193) | human gut metagenome | biome: Human Microbiome; feature: human-associated habitat; material: feces | host: Homo sapiens | place: USA:Birmingham
TCAATAGCAGATGCCGGCGAGTTTCGGTTCGCGCGGTTTTATATTGTCTGTGAAGCGATGACATTAGGGACACCAGGAAGTCCGCCCATTGTCTGCAACCTGTCGGACACATCCTGTGGATTGTCAAAACGTGGCAAAGACACAGAATAAAATGTCAAACACGACGTGGAAGAAATGCTCGTATTTTGCTTCAAGGATGCTTCACACCGGGCTGCATCCGGAACTTATATCCTCCCCCCTGCATATACAGCGCGGTTATTTTGCTTCCACATAAGGATTGTTTTCCGCCATCCGGCGCGCCTGGCGCGGAGTACAGTGGTAACGCTCCTTAAACATCCGGTAAAAAAGCTTCTGATTAAAGAAGCCATGCCGCTCCATGATCTCCTGTACCGGATCGTCCGTGTGCAGCAGATCCTGATAGATATAATTGAGCCGCACCTGATTTACATAGCGCATAAACGAGCTGCCGGTGCTCTGCTTAAAGAACCGGCAGAAGTATTCCCGGTTGAGCCCCAGTTCATCCGCCGCTTCCTGCAGCGTCATTTCTTCCCTGTAGTGATGATCCACATACATACAGATCTGCTCCAGCCGCTCCATCTTCCCCGCCCTCGTCTGCGTTGCCACCATGGAGACAGGTTCCGAAAAATGTTCCACCAGACATGCCAGCAATTCCAGAATCCGCGCCGTGCTTTTTAACCGGTACGTCTCATTCTGATTCACATAAAGCACCGTCAGTTCTTTTAAATACCCGCAGATTTCATTGTAATATTCCTGCAAGGATCTTCCGGTTTTGTTCGTGAAAAGATGAGAGATATAAAAATAGCTGTATCCAAGCTTCTCCGCAATCGCAAGAGCCTCGTCCACAGAATATGCAACCTCGCTTCGAGCCATCTCTATACCGAGCTGATCCATCGTGTGCTTAAATTCGATTCTGTCTTCTCCTCGCTCGATCGCATCGACCTGTACGCCGATAACTTCTACGTTATATTTCTCCAAAACGCCCGCCTGCGCCAGTTCTGAGCATAAATTAAGACCGGACTGTCCACCGAGATTCGGCAGTAATGCATCAGGTCTTTCTTTTTTTATGATTTGTTCTATTCTGTCAACATTCAAAGGTTCAATATAAGTAACGTCAGCAATCTCCGGATCCGTCATGATTGTCGCCGGGTTTGAATTCACCAATACAATCTCGTATCCTAAATTTCTCAATGCTTTACAAGCCTGTGTTCCGGAATAATCGAATTCACAAGCCTGTCCGATAATGATCGGGCCGGAGCCGATGATAAGTACCTTGTGGATATCATTTCTTTTTGCCATCTTTCTTCCTCCTGTATTGTCCCATGTTCTCATTTCATTTTCTCAATCGAATATTATACAATAAATTAAGTTTTCCGACAATCCTTAATTTTCACTTTTCTCTCTATATTTTCCTATATTTTTATCCTGTATTCTCATCGGCTTTTCATTTTTTACATTTTTTCCGACTTCCGGCTTTTTAACTTTTCATATTTCTATAAGTTTTCACAGCTTTAACTGTCCGGTTTTTTACATTTTTACAGTTTTTCATCCTACTTCCGCTTTGATTTTTTTACATTTTCACGGTTTACTACTGCTGCAGCCTGCTTAAAACAGAATATCCTATCGTTCCTTTCGGCATATCTACTCCGAAGTTCTCTGCTACAGTCGCCCCTATCACCGCAAACGTCTCTGCTTCCGGAAGCGGACCTCCCGCCTGCATTCTTTTGCTGTATGCAAGGAAAGGAACATACTCTCTCGTATGATCCGTTCCCTTGTATGTCGGATCATTCCCGTGATCTGCGGTCAGGATCAATAGATCATCCTGCGAAAGACATTCCAGCAAAACGCCGAGTTTCTCATCAAACTTTTCGATCTCTTTGCCATACCCTTCTACATTTCTCCGATGCCCCCATAATGCGTCAAAATCAACAAGGTTTACAAAACACAGTCCCGTAAATTCCTCTTTGCACACATCGATCGTCTGTTCCATCCCATGAACGGAACTTTCCGAATGATATGTTTTCGTAATCCCTTCCCCGCAGAAAATGTCATGAATCTTTCCCACGCCGATCACATCATTCCCCGCATCTTTCAGAGCATTTAAAACAGTGGGCGCCGGCGGCTTCAACGCGTAGTCTCTCCGATTGCTCGTCCTTTTAAACTCACCTTTTTTCATTCCGATATACGGTCTTGCGATCACCCTTCCTACGCGCCATTCATCTTTCATCGTGATCCGCCTTGCAGTCTCACAGCACCGATACAGTTCTTCCAGATCGAAAGTCTCTTCATTTCCGCAGATCTGCATAACCGAATCCGCCGACGTATACACGATCATAGATCCTGTACGAATCTCTTCCTCGCCCAGCTCTTCTATAATCTCAGTACCGCTCGCGCTTTTATTTCCGATCACCTTTTTCCCACACTGTTTCTCCAGCTCCTTGATCAATTCTGCCGGAAATCCATGTTCCGTAAAAGTCCGAAACGGCTTTTCCGTTTTAATCCCCATCATCTCCCAGTGTCCGGTCATCGTATCTTTTCCGTTGCTCGCTTCCCGCATCCGCATGAAGCGCCCCTCGGGAGACTCGACGCCTTTCATATCTCCGCCGCACTTTAAGTTCAGAAACCCAAGCCTGCGAAGATTCGGAATATTCAAAGTTTTTGTTTTCTCCAAAATATGTCCGAACGTATCCGCGCCTTCATCTGCGAACCGAGCCGCATCCGGCATCGCCCCGATCCCGAGAGAATCAAGAACGATTACAAATATTCTTTTATACATTTCCATTATCCCATCTCCCTGTACAACACTCTTATATCTTGCCCTTATTCCCAATAAATCAATACTGTATCCACTTTATTCTTATGAACAGTCTCCCCATTTATACCGCAATTTGTAATTACTATACTGATGATAATCCAGATATTTCTCCTTTTGAAGTCTTCCGATAACAATGTAAGGCATCACATTCTGAGTCCGTGCATAACTACAGATTGCTTCAAATGTAAAGTCTCCTTTTTGGATAAAACTTGCATAACTCTCCGGTGACAAAAGTCTATCTCTCGCAAAAAGATCTGCTGCCGTCTCCTTATCCACATCACTCCCGTCATCTATAAATTTAATACTTTTACCTATATCTCCATTTACAATATGTCCCAGTTCATGAAATAAAGAAAACCAAAAAATATCCGCAAACGCTCCCCTTATCGTCAAAACCATTTGATACACCCCATCGCTCCGCCGAAAAATATACCCTTGCACAGGCGCTCCTCTAAAATTTTTCACAACAGAAAAATCTATGCCATATTCTCCCAATACAGTTTTCAAATGATTTTGAAAATCCACATTCTTCTGACACATAACATTTTTTATTTTACCTATCAATTCGTTTATATGCTCTACTTCAAACTTTGTTGAAACATTTTGATTATTCTCCAAAATTTGACACAAACGAATCCATGCCCCCAACACATTTCTATTTACCGATAAGTTTCCGGACATCCGAAATGCTCCCCCGGGAATTATTTCATTTAAATTTACCAAATTACTAATCTGCAGAATTTTACGAAGAGAAAGTATCGAATCATCTTTATTTTCACGACTAGGCATCATGCCTCTTTCTCTAAAGTATTTCACAATTTCTTTTAAGTCTTCCCTCACGATACGCTCTTCTTCCGTAATCGTCTGTAATTCATTTGCTTCCAAAAGTTCCGCCTCATAGTTCGCCTGAAGATTCAGCCAAAAAGACTTTGGTACTCCGATTGCATACTCTAATCCTCTGGCAAAGTTTGCAGATATCCCTTTCTTTCCGGCAATAACATTGCTTACGTAAGCCGGAGAAACGCCTGCACTCGACGCCAGTTCACTCTGTGTGATTCCACGTTCTTCCAAGACGTCTGCAATCGTTTCTCCCGGGTGAATTATTAAATCACGGGATATACCAATTTTCTTTGCTGCCATGATAATCACTCACTCCTTCCACTTCTATTTCCGTACAAATCATAACCGTATCCTGTTCGGCATTCGGCTCGATAATCAATCTTACATTTGCCGCTACATGCAACGAATATCGAATACTTTCGCATCCTTCTAACTGTTCAGGCTTTCCTAATCTCAATTTCAAAAAATCTCCAAAACATTCCGCCGCTTTTAGTCTGTCCATATGCTTTTTTATTGTTTTCACCCACTCAAAAGGCAGTTTCTTTTGCATCTTTTTATAATCTTTAAAGTATTTTTCAACTTTTCCATTCGCATATGTTATTTCCACTCAATACATCACCCTCACATTAACCTTTTGGTTAATTTATTATGTCATGTTTTCTTTTTCTTGTCAATCGTTCCTACAGATACTCCGACCCAAACCCAAACGGCAAAAGTTCTTCCAACCGAAGGATTCTATACTTTTCCCTGCCTGATGCCAATATCACCTTGAACTTCTTCGGATCGCAAAATTCTGCCATAACCTGACGGCACACTCCGCAAGGAGGCGTACATACTGTTTCTGAAATATCTTTTCCACCGATGATGCAAATTGCGCGAAACTTCCTTTCTCCTTCGCTCACCGCCTTAAAAAACGCAGTTCTCTCCGCACAATTTGTCGGTGAAAATGCAGAATTTTCTATATTGCATCCGGTATAGATCCTGCCGCTTTCAGCCAAAAGAGCTGCGCCTACTTTAAATCCCGAGTAGGGACTGTATGAATACGCCAGTTGTGCAGTCGCTGTCTCAATTAACTTTGCGATCATTCCCTGCGATAATTCCATTTCACAAGTTCCTTCCGCCGGGTTTTCTTCTTCCGTTTTCACGATTTTTACAATGCGGCTCGTTCCGAGTCTGTCTGCCCCAAGCTCCAGAAACTTTTCCGCGTCTTCCATCGAGGAAATGCCGCCCGCCGCTTTCATCTTCACGTTACCGCCGACATGATCCGCAAACAGGCTGATATCGTCAAAAGTCGCGCCTGCTTTTGAAAAACCTGTGGACGTTTTAATATAATCCGCTCCCGAACGAGTGACGATCTCACACATTTTCACTTTTTCTTCATCTGTCAAAAGACATGTTTCTATGATCACTTTAAGAACTTTACTGCCGCACGCATTTTTCAGAATGCGGATTTCTTCTTCGATCTGATCGTATTTTCTGTCTTTCAGCCATCCGATATTGATAACCATATCGATCTCATCCGCTCCGTTTGCGATCGCATCTTTTGTCTCAAATTCCTTTACGGCAGTCGTCTCGTAACCGTTCGGAAAACCGATCACAGTACAAATCGGAACTCTTCCGCCTACATATTCCGCCGCTTGCTTCACATAACTTGGAGGAATACAGACTGACGCCGTATCATATTTCACCGCATCATCACATACCTGACGAATCTCATCCCACACAGCTTCCTGCGACAGCAATGTGTGATCCACATGCCGTAAAATTTCTTTTTCATTCATATCCTTCATTTGACCGTTTATTTCCTCTCTTTATTTTCCGCATTTATTTTCTTTCACTTATTTTTCCCGCTTTTTCCCCTCATTTCTTTTCTCGCGTTTATTTTCTTTCATTTATTTTTCCCGCTTATCTCCCCCATTCATTTTTCCGTTTTTCTTTTCTCCCGCTCTTTTCTTCTCGTTGTCATTTTCTTTATATGCATTCTACTCTTTTTTCCGTTCTTCGGAAATCAATCTGCGGATCGCGTCCACTGCCACCCGGATCGCCATGTCCGTATCGTGCACTACCGGGTTCTCAAGTCCTGCTTTCTCACGTTCCTGATTCGCGATCACAAGAAAACACGAGCCGACCCGCACCCCAAGGCTGCTCGCCACAACAAACAGAGCCGCCGATTCCATTTCCGAGGCAAGACAGCCGAGTTGTTTCCACGCCTCCCACTTATGAAGCAGATCGTAGCCTACCGGCTTTCTCTCCGGTTCATGCTGACCGTAAAACGAATCTTTGCACTGTACAACTCCCGTATGGAACGGATATCCTTTTGATTTAACAGCTTTCACAAGCGCATTCGTCACTGTCAGATCGGGCACTGCCGGAAATTCGATCGGCGCATACTCCCTGCTCGTTCCTTCCATCCTGATTGCCCCTGTTGACACAACGATATCTCCGCTTTTCACATCTGTCTGCATTCCGCCGCAAGTTCCGATCCTGATAAACGTATCCGCACCGCACCTACAAAGTTCTTCCATTGCAATAGCTGCCGACGGTCCTCCTATTCCCGTAGATGTAACGCTTACCTTCACTTGATCGAGCGTTCCTGTATATGTCACATACTCTCTGTTATCTGCAATCAACACCGGGTTATCTAAATATTGCGCGATCTTCACACATCTTTTCGGATCTCCGGGCATAATGACGTACTTCCCGATTTCCCCTTTTGCAGTTTGTATATGATACTGTCTGTTCGGATCTTCCGAATAATTTTTCATCTGCTGTTCCTCCTCACTTTGCCGGTAAAAACAAAACCGCCGCAAAACAGACAGGCTATTTTAAAAATCCCCCATCTATTTTGCGGCAGTTTGCTCTGCATTTTTTACCTTTTATATAATAGTGAACCGCCCACCGGTTAAATCCAATGGGGTTCCGGTTTCAAGTCAGAAGCTGCCTGACATCTTAATACTCAAACACTGCCACACCATAGGCCGGAAGCGGGTATGCGATCGAATACGCCTGACCGTCGCATTCCTTTTTCACCGGTTTGTAAGTAAGCGGACGTTTTTCCCCTTTTCCTCCGTACTTTTCCTCATCACTGTTCAAAACAAGCTTCAGCGTTTTCCTCGTCGGAACGCCGACTCTGTAATCTTCTCTTTCCACAGGAGTAAAGTTGCAGACGAAAAGCAAATTCTTTTCTTTATTCTTGGAATGTCTTACAAAGCTGTAAATACTTCTGAAAATATCATCCGCATTGATCCACTCAAATCCCGCCGGATCATTGTCCATTTCATAAAGAGCTTTATTGTTTTTATACAAATGAAGCAGATCCCGATACCAGTTCTGAATATCTCTGTGCTCAGGTTCGGCGAGCAGGAACCAATCGATCTCTCTCTTTTCGCTCCATTCTCTAAGCTGTGCAAATTCCTGACCCATGAACAGAAGTTTCTTTCCCGGATGGCCCATCATAAACGCATAGCCTGCTTTTAGGTTGGCAAATTTATCGAACCCAAGTCCCGGCATTTTATTGATCATCGAACACTTCAGATGAACAACTTCGTCATGCGACAACACAAGAATATAATTTTCACTGTATGCATACTGCATCGCAAACGTCATCATATGATGTGCATTTTTACGGAAATACGGATCAAGTTTCATGTACTCCGTAAAATCGTGCATCCATCCCATATTCCATTTCAGGCTGAAACCAAGGCCGTCGTCTTCGGGCGATCCTGTCACCTTCGGCCATGCCGTCGATTCTTCCGCGATCATCACAGCGCCTTTGTTCCGTCCCAGAACAACCGAATTCAAATGTTTAAAGAAATCGATCGCCTCAAGATTCTCGTTGCCTCCGTATTTGTTCGCGACCCACTGTCCGTCCTGTTTTCCGTAATCAAGATAGAGCATCGACGCAACAGCATCCACACGGAGCCCGTCCACATGGAAATGTTCGATCCAGAATAATGCGTTTGCAATCAGGAAGTTGCGCACTTCCGCTTTTCCGTAATCAAATACTTTCGTTCCCCAATCCGGATGTTCTCCGAGTCTGGGATCTGCATACTCGAATGTCGGAGTTCCGTCAAAATCAGCAAGCCCGTGAGCATCTTTCGGAAAATGCGCCGGAACCCAGTCAAGAATCACTCCTATATTGTTTTTATGCAGAAGGTCAACCAGATATGCAAAATCTTCAGGACTTCCGTATCTTGAAGTCGGCGCATAATATCCCGTAACCTGATACCCCCACGAACCGTCAAACGGATGCTCTGCAATGCCCATCAGTTCTACATGAGTGTATCCCATCTCTTTTACATATTTTACGATCGCCTCGGCGAACTCTCTGTATGTGTAGAATCCTTCATCTTCCCTTCCCGGGTGACGCATCCACGAACCCATATGAACTTCATAGATCGACATCGGATTCTTCTTATGATTCCATGTCTTCCGCGCTTTCATCCATGCGTCATCCGTCCATCTTATACGAGAAAGATCCGTAATACGAGACGCCGTTCCCGGACGAAGCTCCGCATAATTTGCAAACGGATCCGCCTTATAAAGAAGCTCGCCTTTCTGCGTCTCAATACAGAACTTATAAAGCTGTCCTTCTTTCGCTTCCGGTACAAACTTCACATAAATACCTAGAGGCTCCTGACGCTCCATTCTGTCTCTTTCCAAATTCCAGTCATTAAATTCCCCGACTACAGACACATTCTTCGCATTCGGCGCCCATACCGCGAAATAAACGCCCTCCGTTTTGTCGTTCACTACTTTATGTGCGCCTAATTTTTTATAGATCTCGTAATGGTTTCCCTGACCAAACAGGTAATGATCCAATTCTCCTATCTCATAGGCATGTTCATTCGCTTTCATACTTGCCGCATCCGCCGCAGTGTTTTTCGCCGGACTATTCGCCCTGTTCCGGCTTGCGCCGCCTGACGCCTTTTTCACCGCACTGCCCGCCATACCGCCGGCTGCATGATTCACGATGCCTTTGCCTGCACTTTTTGCCGCGTTTCTGCCCGCACCTTTTCTCCTTGCCATAAAAGCCCACCTCGCCGTTTCCTCATAATAAAATATCGAAGCGTTTCTGCCCGCTTCCGTGATAGTTTCATTATACTTGATTCCGTCCAAAAAATAAAGAGAAACAGACAGCTCTTTCCCGCCCGTTTCTCTTGTATTTTGTCTATTTATGCACACATTTTAAATTATAGTCTATTATCGTGCTTCTTTATATATTAAAATCTTTTTCAGAAAGAATAATACGGTCTGACTCGTCTGTATTTCTTCCGAAAACTTTCCGCATCAATTTCTTCGCGGACGCCTTCTGAGAATGACGGATCGCGTCATCCATAACTTCTTTCACTTCCGCAACCGTCACAAAATGATCTTCTCTCTGCAGAGAATCAATTTTACTATACAGCGCAAGAATTCCCATCTCGTCAATGTGATATCCGTTTTCTTTCGCATACGTCTGACCGAACGTAACAAGCTCATCGTTGATGAAAATCGGCACTTCCAGTCTTGATGTGAATTTTTTCCTGAATTCTCTGTTCGATGACAACAGTCTGTCAAGCGGCTTTCTCTGCTCTTCCAAGACGATCAGCATCTCGCCTGTATCCTGCTCCATCGCTTTATTAAGACGCGCAACTGTCTTTTCATTCATTTTGGACGCTTTCTCAATGATCAGAGCGCCGCCGTAAAGTTTTTCGACAATATCGCTGATCTTCTTCTTATTCAGAGAATCTCCTGTCACGATCGCGACCTTGCCCTGACGGATGTCTCTTTGCTTCTGGATCGCTTTCACGACGTCAACGGCAAGAACCGTTTTTCCGTTGCCTTTATTTCCAATGATAAGCAAGTTGCCCGTTCTCGAAGTCCCTTTTCTGTTCGTACAGTTCTTATCCTGCTCAAGCACATCGACAAGCTGTTCGCTCATTCCGCGCACCGGAACAAAGTAAGAAAACAGTTTCTTCTGTTCCTCTGTAAGTCCGGCTCTCGTTCCGATACCGCTTTGCATCTCAAGGTCATATCTTCCATGTACGACAAAACCGGTATCCATTGACAATGCATCCGAGATCTCATCGAGCGGAAGCGGCGCAGTCTTACCTGTCGCAATCAGCTTCGCAGTCTCTTTACGGCTAAGCGGTGTCGTCGCCGACATAATGTCGATCGGCTCGTCATCATCAGGAATCTCTCTGTCGTCATCCTCTCCCGAATAATCAGGATTTACTGTGAACTCATCCTCAATGTCCTGAATCTCTTCCGCGTCATCTTCCCCGAAGAAATACTCGTCATCTGCGTTTCCTTCCGCCTCTTCGATCACTTCATCCGCTTCTTCGTAGTAATCTTCTTCCGGTTCTTCAATCACTTCTTCTGATTCTTCATAGTAATCTTCTTCCGGTTCTTCGATCACTTCCTCTGATTCTTCATAGTAATCTTCCTCCGGTTCTTCGATCACTTCGTCTGATTCTTCATAGTAATCTTCTTCCGGCTCTTCGATCACTTCGTCTGCTTCTTCGTAGTAATCTTCCTCCGGTTCTTCGATCACTTCCTCTGATTCTTCATAGTAATCTTCTTCCGGCTCTTCGATCACTTCGTCTGCTTCCTCATAGTAGTCTTCTTCAAAGTAATCGTCATCCAAATCTTCCTCGAACTCCTCGTCTAAATCTTCGTCAAAGTCATCATCAAAATCATCGTCGATTCTAAGATCCTCCGCAACCTGACCCATGTTTTCGCTTGGTTCTTCTTTTCTCTTAAGATATACTCCTGTAGGTTCTTTCTTTTCTTCTTCCGGCGGGATAATTCCCTCAATTTCATCAATCATACGTTGAATATCCGGCGGTAAAATCGGTGTTGTTTTCTTATTCGTCTCCATAGTATCCCCTTTTGCTGTATCCCCTGCTGAATCTATAACTTCTTCTTGTTCCGATTCGGATGCTCCTTCTGCATCCGTCCCCTCTTCAACCGGCTCATCCTCTCCTGCATTTTCTTCAAATCCCGAAAGGATATCTTCCAAACTGATCTGACCTGTAATCTGATCGTCCTCTTTTGTTTCAGCGGCCGCTTCCGCTTGCGCTGCCTCCTCCGCTTGCGCGGCTTCTTCTGCTTGTGCCGCCTCTTCCGCTCTTGCGGCTTCTTCTGCTTGTGCCGCCTTTTCTGCTCTTGCGGCTTCTTCCGCTTTCGCCTCTTCTTCTGCCTGTAATGCGGCGCGGCGTTTTTCCTCTTTCAAACGACTTACCATGTCTATATCTGCAACCGACTCAATCTCTCCGATCGCCTGCTCCAGATCCGCAAGACCTTCTTCATCCTCGATCTCATCTTTTCTTACCGGACGGAATTTGATCTGGGATGTATTTCCCATATCCTTTTCTTTGCCGAATTCCGACTCCTCTTCATCCTCAAAGTCAAAATCCATCGCTCCTGTTTCCGTCAAATCGAACTCCGACTCTTCTTCGTCTTCAAAATCAAAGTCCATCGCTCCCGTTTCCGTCAAGTCAAACTCCGGCTCTCCTTCATCTTCAAAGTCAAAGTCCATCGCTCCCGTTTCCGTCAAATCAGATTCCGACTCTTCTTCATCTTCAAAATTAAAATCCATCGGAGCTGTCTCGTCTTGGAAATCATCTGCCGTCAATTCTTCCAACTCCGGATGAAGAAGTTTTCTCAATGCAACGTCTAACGGCATCGTATCTCCCAGTTTCTTTTTAGCAGGCTGCCTTTCTTCTTCCGGCTCTGCGGTTGTCTCCAGCACATCCGGTCCTTTTATTCCTTCCGGTACGCGCTCCTCCGGCTCATCGACTCCTTCTGCTTCGGAAACATCCGTCGGCAGATGTGCGTCTTCTGTCTGCCCGGCATCTTCCGCATCTATCGGCACCTGCTCGTCCTGTTCAACATGATCCTCTGCATCCTCCGCCGGTGAATCCGCTTCTAACGCCTTGATCTCGTCGGCTTCCCACGCTTCCGTATCTACTTCCACCGGGTCGTTCGGCAAAGTGATCTCTCTTACTCCTTCTGAGATCGTTTCCGGCATCATGTCCGGAACAAGTTCCTCCATTCCCTTCGGAACTCGTGCGTTCACCTGCTGTTCGGCAGCGAAATCAGCATCGGCAACTTCGGAGTCGGCAGCCATAAGTTCAGCTCCCGGCAAACCGTTTTCTTCTTCCTCCTGCTCGGATTCATCTGCCTCTGCATAAGAAAAAATATCAGGAATCTCCTCTGTCTCCTCGGACGTCCTTGCATAACGCTTATCGTACTTTTCCTGCTGGGAAGGAGTCAGTGGTTTGTACTGCATCTTCAGTTCCATCGCCTTATAGACATACTGCCCCTCGCTGAACCAAAGAATCAAATCGTCACACTCTTCCAGACATTCTGATGTCATACCGGCTTCCTGATACAGCTTCGCCAGTTCATATGCCCACTCTTCAATATATTCGGATTTCTTATATTCTTCAAGAGCTTCGATCTGCTGCTCGATCGGCGCCCTCTGCGCGCGGAGAATCTTATATCTTAAAATGTACTGATTCGGGTCTTTCGGCGCGATCTGCATAAACTCATCGTAAAAATCGATCGCCTCATCGACATTTCCCGTCTTAAGAGCCAATCCGCACAGACGGCTGATAATCTTACGGCTTCCTTCCGCCCGCTGATATGCAAGCGTCAAAATGTCATATCCCTTCTGATATTCTCCGGTTTTTTCATAAATTTCACTGACGTTTGACAACATCACTGCATTGCGCACGCGCCTCCAGTCAATTTCATCTGCGATCGCCGCCGCTCTGCTGTACGCGCCGCTCTCCATAAGTTCGAGCATCCGTTCAGTCTTTGATTTATATTCGTATTTATCCACCGCATTCACCTCATTAAAAAATAGTTTTGTACAGGGCAGTGTCTTTCCTTCTATGTTTCTTTACATACTATATCTTTCAATATTTTATCATATGCATTTCGCAATGTCAAAAAAATGCACCCTCAATTAACATTGAAGATGCATTTTTATAATCTATTTAATTTTTTCATATTCTCTTTATTTTTAAATCGGAGGCAAATATTAGATTCTGTTCCTGTAAGACCTCTGCCATTGTTATTTGATCTGCGGTCGATTTATTAAGACCTGCTTATTAAATCTTCCCTCCTTCAATTAACAAATTCGAGTTCATAACAGTATCCTTATCACATATCACTTACGTTCCTTGTTTCCGGTACCACCACACATATTAAACCCGATATGCACGAATGATAATCTACTCAATGTTTCTTTACACATCTTTTGAAATTCTGCTATATGTGGTATCTATATTCAATATGTCTGCAAATGTTAAATCTTTCTGATCTCTATCCGGACTTCCAACTCTCCGATCAATTCTTTCGTTATTTTTATTCCGGATCATCTATCCTTGAGCAAAGGTCTCTTCTCCACAGGAACTTACACTTGCCGTACCACTAACATATTGATGATTCACTGAAATCACGCTGTCCATTGGTCTTTCCCTCCTGCTATCCGTTTATTTTTAATCTAATCGGGCAACTGATACGATGCCTTCTTAGTTAAATATCCTTTTGAGATGCTTTTGTTTTTATTTTGTTGTATCTCTTTTGGATGTCTTTATAATATCACCTGAGTTTTATTTTGTCAATACATTTTTATAAAAAACTTTAAATAATTACATTTTACTTTTATATTGTATGAATTTTCTGACAATGTTGCTGTCTCTGCAAAAAAGAATAAGGCGTCCGTTACCGAACGCCCTATTCCATAAAAGCTTAAATGTTTACTGCCTTAATCAAAAGACAAGTTTTCACTATGCTCTTTTTCTTCTAACCGCTACGTAAGCGATCACTGACAATCCTGCAAGTACAAGCCAAAGCGCCGCATTTGTGCTGTCGCCTGTCTGTACGCTTCCACCCTGCGGCGGATTCTTCGGATCATCCTCCGGTGGCGGAGTCTGAGTCTTCGTCAAACCGTCTGCCGCTGAATTCAACTGTGCCAAAGCAGCTTTTACCTGATCTGCTGTTGCAGCCTCGTTATCCAAGATTGCTTTTGCAGATTTCAGAGCGTTTTCAAACTTCGCCCAGCTCTCTGCTGTGTAACCGTCGTTCTTCATATCTTTGTACTTGTTGTAAGCTTTCTTAAGTTCGCTCTTATCAACAGGTTTCACCGGCGGTTTTTCAGCAGGTACTAATTCTGCACGAGCTTCTTTTAACGCATTAAACGCTGTGTCTACTGCATTCTGATCGCGGTTACTGTTGTCTTTCACGATTGCTTTTGCCGCTTTCAGCGCATCTGCGTTGAACTGAGGATGGAGTACGGAATCCAGCTGCTTCGGCTCTACTTTGAGGATCGCTTCTTCCTTCGTGCACAGCCCTTCCTCTACCAGAGCCACCGCAATTCTGAGCGCGGAAGCTGCCGTTCTCT
>OMGY01002441.1_pt1 | contig 14034 bp, 17 predicted proteins | sample 1674461 | NCBI WGS metagenome assembly OMGY01 (sample SAMN05578579, study PRJEB25193) | human gut metagenome | biome: Human Microbiome; feature: human-associated habitat; material: feces | host: Homo sapiens | place: USA:Birmingham
CAGCTGCTTTAATGCAATGTTTACTTGCAGTGATGATGGCAGGAATGAATGCTATATTAGGATTAGCTCAAGTTGATCCAGCTATTTTAATTGGTTCTTTTGGTATTTACTATAAGATACAACAAATTGCTTTATTTTCAGCATTTGGATTGTCTAATACAATTATTTCCATTTTATCTTTTAAAGTAAATACCATTGTAGTAGCCATGTATAGCCCTATCATGATATAAAATATTTCTAGTAATGTATTTGACAATTTTGTTATGTCCATATAGCTTTTTCCTCCTAACTATTATTTTTTGTTGTACTTTCTTTTTAGACTATTATCAAGAAGATAGTTTTGTAAAATACAAAGTGCAAATGCAGCTAATGCAATTGGAAGTGAAGCTTTAGCTATTTGTAGAGTATCTACATTATAGCCTAGTGATTCTAAAGTACCTGAAATTAGAAGAACTCCAGCGTTTGCCATAAAGACATTTTGACCAAAGAAGTTACCTATATTATCAGAAGCTGCTGAATAAGCTTTAATTTTATCAATATCTTTTTCATCTAAATTTCCATATTTAGCTATAGATGCACCTTCAGCCATTGGATTAATAAGAGGTCTTACAAATTGAGGATGTCCTCCAAGTGTTACTCCCATAGCAATAGAAGATTCTCTTATAAATGTATATCCACTTAATAATGCACCAGTAGATAACCCTTTTGCTTTTTTTATAAGGTCTATAGCTTTTGCTTTTAATCCATATCTTTCACATAATCCTATTACAGGTAAAGTTAACATAAAAAGACATGTTGTTCTATTGTTAATAAATGCTGTTCCTAAAGTAGAAAGTATTTCTGAAATACTCATATCTGCAACTAATCCTGTAACTACACCAGCAGAAACAACAACTGCTATTGTATCAAGTTTTAGTGCAAAGCCTACTATAATAATTAAAATTCCAATTAATGACATAATTATCGTTTCCTTTCTTTATCATATACTTGTTTTTTATTATTATACAAAAAAAATAAATAAAAATCCATGTAAAATAGTAACAATATTAAAAAAAGAGTATGAAATTGTTGGGTAAAATAATAAAAAAGCAAAAAAATATAAAAAATATAAAAAAATATGAATATATATGACGGAAAAATACAAAGTAATTGTATAAATATGCAATTTTAATGTATATATATTTTTTAGAATTTTTTTTATTACGAATAAAGTATTCAGTGCATATATTAAATATAAACTATGAAGTTAAGTTAATGGAGTTATTATGAAAGATAAAAAGAAATCATATAAAAGTCAATCAGATAATACTGAAAATAATAACTCAAACCAAAAACAAGGAGAAATATACAAAGAATTATACATTATTAACATATCCATATGGGGTGTATTTTTAATTCTTTACGGGATTATAATTAATATAGAATATCTCTTTTGGCAAAGAAGTATAATTTTGGATAATATAAATAATACTAATTTTACAGAAAATATGGAGGATTTAAGTGATAGTCCTAGGAAATCTAATTTAATTTATTTGATAGTTACTGCTATATTTGTTGGGATTCTTTGGGATGGATATAATACTGTGAAAAATAATAGCAATTCACAACCAATAGATATTCAAAAAGCATATAAAAATTTAGTTGCAATATTACTATTATTTTTAGGTACATCTATTAATTTTGATGTATTGAATAATAATTATTAAAATTAATTTTTTACCATGTATAATTTCTTTAATAGTCCAAAAATGATAAATATTGACAATGAGTAATATTATTTTATAATGAAGTTATATTTGTATATTTTGGAGGTTAAAAATGAATTTAAATTGGAGTTTAAAAGAATTATATACATCATTTAATAGTGAAGAATTTCTAGAAGATATGGAATGTTTAACTGAAGTAATTGATGAAATAAATAAATGGACTGAAATTATAGTAAAAGATACTGATTGTGCAAAGGTTAAATTAGAAGGGTATGTGGAAAGATTTTCTGTATTAGCAGATTTGATTACCAAAATAGGGTCTTTTATAGAACTATCTATAAGTGTAAATACAAAAGATGATGAAGCTTTAAAATATTCAGATATATTGGAAAAGAAGCTTACTAAAATAGTAGAAGCTGAAACAAAGTTAAATAAGTGGATTAGCAGTATTGAAAATATAGATGAAGTTATAAAGGATTCTATATTACTAAAGGATCATGAATTTATATTGAAAGAAGTTGTGGAAAAGAGTAAGTATTTATTAACTGATAGAGAAGAAGCTATTATTGCTAATATGCAAAATACAGGATCCAATGCTTGGGGAAAATTAAAGGATAATTTGATTTCTACTCATAAAGTTGAAATCAATGAAGATGGTAAAATAAAAGAATATCCGTTAACTGTTGTTTTAAATATGGCTTATGATAAAGATGAAAAGGTTAGAAAAAGAGCATATGAAGCAGAAATAGCATCATATACAAAAATTGAAGAAGGAGTAGCTGCTGCCTTAAATGGAATAAAAGGTGAAGTATTAACTATTTGTGAATTTAGAGGATATAAATCACCACTAGAACAAACTTTAATAAATTCTAGAATGGATGAGGAAAGTTTAAATGTAATGCTTGAGGCAATGAAAGAAAGTATGCCTAAATTTAGAGAGTATTTAAAAAGAAAAGCAGAAATACTAGGACATAAAAATGGACTTCCATTTTATGATATGTATGCACCAATAGTTGAATCTGATATGGAATTTGATTATGAAAAAGGAAAGAAATTTGTAGTTGATAAGTTTAGAACATTTAGTGATAATTTAGCAAATTTTGCACAAAAAGCTATGAATAATAATTGGATAGATGTAATGCCTAAAGAAGGTAAGGTAGGGGGAGCATTTTGTGCAGGAATTCATTATTTAGGAGAAAGTAGAATACTTTTAAATTATGGCAATAGTTTTAGTGATGTTGTTACAATGGCTCATGAATTAGGTCATGGATTCCACGGAGAATGTTTAAAAGATGAATCAGTGCTAAATACAGAATATCCAATGCCTATAGCAGAAACAGCATCAACTTTTTGTGAGACAATAGTAAAAAAAGCTGCTATAAAAGAAGCGGATAAAATTACAGCATTAGCAATACTTGAATCAGAAATAAGTGATTGTAATCAAGTAATTGTAGATATTTATTCAAGATTTTTATTTGAAAAATCATTATTTGAAGCAAGAAAAGAAAGTGCTTTAACAGTGGACCAAATAAAGAAATTAATGTTAGATGCACAAAGAGAGGCATATGGTGATGGATTAGACCCTGAATATTTACATCCTTATATGTGGACATGGAAACCACATTATTATTATGCTAATAGTAATTTTTATAATTTCCCATATGCATTTGGGCTTTTATTTGCAAAAGGTCTTTATGCAGAATATTTGAAAAAGGGATCTGAGTTTAGCAGTGAATATGAAAATCTATTATCAATTACTGGAAAACATAATATTGCAGATATAACTAAAGAAGTAGGAATAGATATTCATAATAAAGAATTCTGGAAATCATCATTAAGAACTATTGAAGAAGATATAGATAAATTCATGGAGTTAAGCAAAGAATTACTATAGTAAATTAAAGCCAGGTTGTATTTTACCTGGTTTTTTATTTTGTCAATTAAGCAAGCAATACTTAGTAGATGGAAAGCTTGGAGGAGAAGATGTGAAAGAACTAATAATTCCTCAAAATATGGGCATTAATACTAAGGAATAATTAATTAATTATTATAAAAATATATAATATATAATATAGGGGAATTTTAAGAGTTTTCTTAAAATCTTTTTTATATACTAAAGAAGGTAATAAGGTGTACGTTAAAACTTTTAGGTATTTAATAATAGTATTTATATTTATTTTTTCATATAATTTGTTAGAACATAACATACTTTCTGATGAAAAGATTTATGAAAATGGGAAAGTTTCTATAACAGCACATAGGGGAAGTTCATTAAAAGCAAGAGATAATAGTATTGAAGCCATTAATATTGCCATTGAAGAAAAAGCAGATTATATAGAAATTGATGTTCGTAGGACAAAGGATAATAAACTTGTGTTAAGCCATGATGATGTATTTATGAAAAGTTCTGGTGAAAGCTTTAGTATTGCAGGAAGCACTTTGAAGGATATTAATGGAAAAGGAATTTTATCTATAGGGAAAGATGATAAAATTGTTACCTTAGAAAAGGCACTAAAGGTTATAAGAGGAAAGTCAAAAATAAATATTGATTTAAAGGTGAATAATGATAAAGAGTTAATATCTAAGCTTGTAGTAAAATTAATTGAAAAATACAACATGGAGGAAGAGGTTATTATAACATCAAGTAATTATGGAGCATTACTTGATGTTATAAGTTATGACAGTAATATAAAGATAGGCTATATTACTAAAAGTTTAACAGATGATTTTAATGTAGGTGAAATTGATGTTATTTCCATAGCGTATGAAGGTTTAAATAAAGAAGTGGTGCAAAGAGTTCATGGATTTGGTAAGCAGATATTTGTTTGGACAGTAAATGATGAAGAGAAAGGTAAGAGAGCTATTTCTTTAGGAGTGGATAATATAATAACAGATGATGTAGTAATGATTAAAAATCTTATAAACAAAATTAGCTCAAATGTAGGGGACATCTGAGCTTTTATCAAATATATAGTATGATATAATTTAGATATTATACAAATGATAGAATAGGTGATATGGTGAGGATTAATAAATTATTAAGCAATTTAGGAATATGTTCAAGAAAAGAAGCTGCAAGATATATAGAAGATGGAAGGATTAAGATTAATGGTGTTTTATCTATACCAGGTCAATGGGTTGAAGAAGATGATGAAATTCTTATTGATGATCAGCCTGTTGCTGCTAGAGAAAAAGTATATATAGCTCTTAATAAACCAGTGGGAATAACTTGTACAGCAGAAAAGACGGTGAAGGATAATATAATAGAGTATGTAAATTATCCAGAATATATATTTCCAGTAGGTAGATTAGATAAGCCATCTCAAGGGCTTATTATTTTGACCAATGATGGAGTTTTAGCCAATAAGATTTTAGAGTCAGAAAATGAACATGAAAAAGAATATATTGTAACTTTAGATAAGGACTTTGATGAAAAATTTATTGAAGGTATGTCCAGTGGAGTTGAAATATGTGGACAAATAACTAGGCCGTGTAAGGTGTTTAGAGTGGACAACAATACTTTTAGAATTATTTTAACTCAAGGGTTAAATAAGCAAATTAGAAGAATGAGCAAGGTTTTTGGTTATAATGTAATAAGGCTTGAAAGAGTGAGGATTATGAATATAACATTAGATGGTATTGAATATGGAAAATATAGGTTTATATCTGAGAGTGAAGTGGACGAGATGTTAAGATTAACTGAAAAAAATAATCTATAAAAATATTGAAATTTTAAGAATAGCTTGCTATAATATGTTTTTAAAAAAGATTAGTGCTGCAACACTAATCTTTTAAAATTTATTATATTATTGGAATTATTTAAAATCTTTACTAGTGAAACCTAAAGGTAATAATTCTTTTAATAAGAATTCTTTGTAATCATCAGGACTTTTAGCTAAGATAACTCTAAAAGTTTCTGGGTTACAGAATTCAGCCATTACCTGTCTACACACACCACATGGAGCGCAATAATCACCTTCGCCCATTTTAACATCAGCTTTGTTTCCTACAATAACAATAGCTGAGAAGTCTTGTTGACCTTCTGAAACAGCTTTAAAGAAAGCAGTTCTTTCAGCACAGTTTGTTGGAGAAAAGGCAGCATTTTCAATATTACATCCTTGATAAACTTTTCCATTAGTACCAAGTAGTGCAGCACCTACATTAAAGTTTGAGTATGGTGTATAACAGAAATTTTGAGCTTCAAATGCTTTTTCAATTAACTCTCTATCACTTATCATATAGTTCACCTAAACCTTTCTACTTAAAAAATTTGTATAAAATAATATAAGTATATATATATTATTATACAAAGGAACAATATTATATCAGAAAAAAAAATAAAAGTAAATGGGAATTAATCTTTAATTTATATGAGATAAAAGTTGACTATACACACTTGGAAAAATTATACTTTTAATAAACGGATAATTTTTCTGAATAATACTATAAGTATTTATGAAAATGAAGTTATAATAATAAAAATAAAAGGTGGATTAGATATGAAAAAAATAAAAATTTTATTAATAATAGCTTTATCAATGTCTATCCTTATAGGTTGTGGCAAAAGTAGTGAAAGTAATGGCAAAGATAGCAATAGTCAAAAAAAATCAAAGGTAGTAGATACAGTAACTGAAGATACAACAAAGGTGACTAGTGGTGAAATAAAAGATGATAGTGTAAGTACAGCTGTAACTAGTGATAGCCAGGCAAGTACTGATGATAAAGGAGAAGTGCAAAAGAAGAATGAAGAAGATACTTCAATAGATAATAACACCAATGAATCCCATAGTGATGAAAAGAATGATATAAACTTGAAGTATATTGTATATAATAATGTGAAATATGGCTTTCAAATTAAATATCCACAGGAATTATCTGTGTTAGATGAAGGCATAGACGATGAAGGCATGGCTGTAACCAATGAAGAGGGAGATTTTTATATTTATGCATATGGCTTTAATAATGAAGATGGTGACACCATAGATTCTATGAAGGATAGTCTTATGGTAGATGGGGCACAAGCAGAAGATATAGATGATGGATTTATCTTAACTTATGATGAAAATGGTACACAAAATAAATATGTCATGAAGATTGGAATAGGATCAATTAATGCAATGATAATTACTTATCCTATGGATAAGGAAGAAGAATATAAGAATATGGTAAATGCAATAATAGGCAATTTTACTCCTGGAGATTTAAGTGCCTCTTATTAATAATTTAGAGTATTCATTTTTAGAAATTGAAAAATAGATTGAGTTTTAGTTATATTTAGAAAGTGTTTTAAATATATTTGGAATATATTGACAAATATATTATGTAAGGATAAGATGATAACAGTTATCAATTGAAAAATGGAGGGGTAATATGTTATTTATTTTATCATTAATAGGCACAGTATCTTTTGTACTTTTATTTAGAAAAGCAATAAAGAAATATGCAGTGCCGTTTTATCTTGTGGCTACAGCAATTACAGTGTTTTTCTTAGTTTATAGACTATCAGGAAATATACAAATTCCAGACGTTATTAACAAATATGTAATGAAGCCACTTAGTCAAGGAACTATATCTACAGCTTTATTTAGTATAGTAATGTGGATTGGTGCCCTTAATAGAAAGAATCCAGTGGTGAAAAAACTATTCAGTATAAGAGGAGAAATGTCTATCATAGCTTGTATATTGACTTTAAGTCATAATATATATTTTGGTATTATATTTTTCCCAATGCTTTTTACATCACCAGGAAGCATGAGCACAACGCATTTCATTGCCGTATGTATAACATTAGTATTAATAGCTCTAATGATTCCTTTAATGGTTACATCATTTATTACAATTAGAAAGAAAATGAAATTTGCTTCATGGAAGAAGCTACAAAGATTGGCATATGTATTTTATATGCTGATATATGTACATGTAATGTTGATGTTTGTTCCTAAAATAAGCATGGATAGTAGTTATATTTTAAATATAGCAGTGTATTCAGTGGTATTTTTAGGCTATGCAATATGTAGAGTGATAAAAGCAGTAAGTGTTAAAAATGGAGATTTAGTAAAAGCAGTATAAAAAATAAGTTGTAGATTTAAAATAATCTACAACTTATTTTTTGCGTTATAAATATTTACTTAGTGAATAAATTAGTAAGTTAATATTTCAGCACCATCTTCAGTTATTAATACTGTATATTCCCATTGAGCAGATGGGTATCCATCTTCTGTTAATGCAGTCCAATCATTATCTGCATCGATAAATAAATCTGGAGCTCCCATATTTATCATTGGCTCAATGGTAAAAGTCATTCCTGGAACTAGAAGCATTCCTGTTCCTGCTTTACCAACATGAGCAACAAAAGGATCTTCATGGAATTGTAATCCTATTCCGTGTCCACCAAATTCTCTAACTACAGAGTAGCCATTTGCTTCAGCATGTTTTTGAACAGCTTCAGCAATATCACCCATGAATCCCCATGGCTTAGCAGCTTTTAAACCGCAATCTAGACATTCTTTAGCAACATCAACTAATTTATCAAGCTCAGGATGTACAGCACCTATTTTGAACATTCTTGAAGCATCTGAGAAGTAGCCATTAAATATTGTTGAAACATCAACATTTATTATATCTCCTTCTTTAAGAATTACATCTTCACTAGGAATTCCATGGCATATTTCATCATTTATTGATGTACAACAGCTTTTTGGGAAACCTTGATAATTTAAAGGAGCAGGTATAGCTCCTTGAGCTACAGTAAAGTCATGAACAAGTTTATCTATTTCAGCTGTAGACATTCCTGCTTTTATATTTTTAGCAACTAGGTCTAAAGCACCAGTATTTATTTTAGCACTAGCTTTTATACCTTCAATTTGTGCTGGAGTCTTTATAATTTCTCTAGGAGGAACTTCAACACCATTTCTTTGATAGTGTGCTATTTTTTCATCAAATTGTAAGTGACATTGTTTATATTTTTTATTACTGCCACACCAGCAGTGATCATTTCTGTTTAAAGTCATTTTATTATCTCCTTATTATCGAATATATAGTTATTATATTACTTTATTTAAAAAAGAAAAAGGGAAAATGCAATAAATGATAATTGTTTTCAATGGGCTTTGTAAATTTTGAGAAAAATGCTTAAAATTATAATGAGATAATATTTCACAAGAGTTATGATATAAGTAAATAATAATGATGGAAGGAAATGATATATGGATAATTATCAACTAATAATTCAATATATATTAAAGTATGGAACAACAGTTATATTTTTGCTTTTATTTTTAGAACAATTAAATTTTCCAGGGTTAGCATCATCTATTTTAATGCCAGCAGTTGGAGTTTTGGTAGCAAAGTATGAATATAGTTTTATATATATGTTTATACTAACATTAGTGGCTTCATTATTAGGAAGCATAACATTATATTATTTGGGATATTTTATAGGAAATCCTATGATTAATTGGATAAAGCAGAAGTTTCCTAAAACTCAGGAGCCAATAGATAAAATTTTAATATATAGTAATAAATATGGTAAAAAGGGTGTACTTTTATGCAGATTTATTCCAGGAGTGCGAACACTGGTATCTTTAGTATGTGGAAGTGTGAAAGAAAACTTAATAGAGTTTTTAATATTTTCATCAATTGGTATTGGAATATGGAATTTAGCATTAATGTTAAGTGGTTATTTAACAATTAATTTAATTAACAGATGAGAAAATATACATTGATTTGTAAAGAAAAATTTACTGTATAATAGAAAAAGTGATGATATGTAATATATAATAAATATATTAAATAAATATATTTATCTAAATAATGATTACGAGGTAAATTTATGGTGAATAATGTTAATTTAGTTGTTGAATATATATTAAAATATGGAATAATATTTTTATTTTTTATTGTGTACCTAGAGTATTTAAATCTTCCAGGATTACCAGGAGGAGTAATACTTCCAGCCATAGGAGTACTTATTGCTAATAATAAATATAGCTTTTTTGGTGTGTTTATAATATCTGTTTTAGCTGGTGTCTTAGGTAGTATATCACTATATTATGTAGGATATTATGTGGGAAATCCATTGCTAGAATGGATAAGGAGAAAGTTTCCTAAGACTAAAAAATCCATTGATAAAGCTTTTGGATTTAGTAAAAGATTCGGCAGTAAAGGTGTATTTATTTGTAGGCTTTTACCAGTTGTACGAACCATAGTTTCTTTAATTTCTGGAACTGTTAAGGAAGATATAGTTGAATTTACAATTTACTCTACTTTTGGTATAGCCATATGGAATTTAGTATTTATCTTTGGGGGATATATAACAAGTAAAGCACTGCTGTGATAATAATGAATTATGAATGATGAGTTGAAAAAGGAGCTTTCTTAAGGAAGCTTCTTTTTTATATTTTTAGAAGAAGAGTATTTACTGGTTTTTTATGCGGAGTAGGTATTATAGGAATTTTGTGTGAAATGGTTAAATATGTACTATAAATTCTAAGAATATTATAATTAAAATAATGTATTAGTTTATGGAAATAAGAATATGAATTATATTGAGTAAGAAATAGGAGGCTTATGTATAATGATAAATTTTGCCCATAGAGGAGCAAGTTCTGATTATCCAGAAAATACATTGCTTGCTTTTGAAGAAGGAATAAAGTGTGGAGCATCAGGAATTGAACTTGATGTTCATAAAACAAAGGATAATAAGATAGTTGTTATTCATGATGAAGAGGTTGAGAGAACCTTTAAAGGAAAAGGGTTGGTAAAGGATTTTACTTTAAGGGAGCTTAAAGAACTTCAAACTAGAAGAGCTTTGTTTGAAGGAGTGCAAGGAACAGGGATTCCAACTTTAGAAGAAGTATTAAACTTAATAAGGAATAGTGATGTGATTTTAAATATCGAATTAAAGACAGATATGATACATTATGCAGGAATTGAACAAGATGTAATAAATATGATTGAAGATTATGAAATGAAAGAAAGAGTAATTATCTCAAGCTTTAATCCAGACTCTATAAAGTTATGTAAGCAAATAGATGGAGAAATTAAAACAGGATTATTATATTATGAGCCTATAGAAAATATAGTTAAAGTTGCTAAGGAGTTAAAGGCTGATGCAATTCATCCAGATTTAAGACTGGTTTCAGCAGAGTTAATAAAGGAAGTCCATGCCAATAATTTAAAGATTAATGTATATACAGTTGATTTACCTCTATATATGAGGCTACTTATTGCAGCTAAGGTAGATGGGATTATTACTAATTATCCAGCGTTGTTAGATGAAATTATGCAAGAAGAACTTAAATGATAAGATTACAAAAATAGTTGATTTTAGGTAAAATGTATGATATTCTCAATTAGGTAAATTTAATAAGACAGTTCGTGACCATCCTGTCTATAAACAAAACTAGGAAGTGAAGATTATATTCTAAAACAATAGGGCATTTTTATGCCCTTTTTTTATGCTTTGGAGGTGATTTTCATGGAAAATAATATAAAAATTAATTCAACAAAAAGGTTAACATTATCAGCATTAGTAATTGCTCTTTATGTAGTTATAATGTTTTGTACACAATCTTTTGCTTTTGGGCAATTTCAAATAAGGATTGCCACAACAATATATTCTTTATCATACATCTTCCCTTTTCTAGTTTTACCATTAGGTATTGCAAATATAATATCTAACACAATAATGGGAGGTTTAGGAGTCTTAGATATGCTAGGTGGAGGATTAGTTGGAATAACAACATCATTCCTTATTGTTCTCATAAGAAAGTATAAGCTAAATATAAATTTAGCAGCAATTCCAATAATATTTGTGCCGGGACTAGGGGTAGCTACTTGGTTATCATATTTATTAGGAATACCTTATAAAGCTATGGCATTTAGCTTATGTGTAGGACAAGTTATACCAGGTATATTAGGAGTAATTATAATAAAAATACTTAGCAGTAAGATTAAGGAGATTTAATTTATGAAGGAAATAACTTTACTTGGAAATCAAAATACTAAATATGAATATGATTATAATCCTAAAATATTAGAAAGATTTGAAAATAAACATCCAGATAATGATTATTTTGTAAAGTTTAATTGTCCAGAGTTTACAAGCCTTTGTCCAATAACTGGTCAACCAGATTTTGCAACTATCTACATATCATACGTACCTGATAAATACATGGTTGAAAGTAAATCATTAAAGTTATATTTATTTACCTTTAGAAATCATGGTGATTTCCATGAGGATTGTATGAATATAATAATGAAGGATTTAATAAAGCTTATGGAACCTAAGTATATAGAGGTATGGGGAAAGTTTACACCAAGAGGTGGAATTTCCATAGATCCATATTGCAACTATGGAAAGTCAGGAACAAACTTACGTTTTTGATCTTTCTGAAGCAACTTTGGAATGCGAAGATGGCATGATCACTGGAGATGAAATCAGTGTCATTTATGAGGGTCAGCTCTCTAACAAAGATACCAGCACTGTAAAAGCATTGAAAGTAGTAGACGACTTTCACAAAAAGCATCAGCTGGAAGTACGAAAGGCCTATGGGGAAGTACAGAGTCTGACTCCAAATACCATTACCATAAAAAATAAAAAAGGCAAAACAGCCACCTATCCAATCACTGGAACTGAACAATATTATCAGAATGGCATCCGCACCGGTGTATGGGTATACATTCATTTTAAAGGCAAGTTTGCTTCCAGTCAGGATACCCAAAGTTCTTCTCTTAATGCCAGTCATCTGAAAGTACTAAGCATTTCAGATATTGATCCGCTTACACTTCCAGATCCAACACCAACACCAGATCCTGCACAAGTTTCTGCCGATGACTCAGCAAAAGAACAGCAGATTCATGCAGAAATTCAGAATATTTCCCTGAATACACTCACAGTTCTTCCCTCTGGCTCTGACAGCACAATAAATGTAGACTTGTCTCAGATTCCTTCTTACTTTAAAGGTGGAACAGCACCAGGCTCCTATGTAACCATAACTTGCACTGGACAATTTCAGGGAAATTCACTGGATGGTGTTACTGTTACAGCAGTCACCGGTGATGATCCGGATTCTCTTGGAAGCCGGGAAATTACCAGCTCAGTCAGCGGTACAATTATAGGCCATACAGCAAATACCGTCACACTTCAAACTGGCGATGGCGCAACCATAACCTGCTTTACAGAAGGGGCAAAGGATACCTCCACCAGTAATATGGAATCCGGCGCAGGTATCTGCATTACCTTTGATCCTACAAAATCCAAAAATTCCAACATTTATACATCTATCAAGATTCAGGACGCCTGAAGGTGTCCTGAATCCTTTTCTCTCCATCTGCCAGCCAGGCTCTCACATCCCCGGATTCTCCCAGAATGTCCATAAATGCCTGGTATTCATCCATTAAGCCCTTCCCATGTAAGACCATATAAGCTCCTGCATCACTTCCAAGAGCCACCTTTGCTCGGTACTTGTATGCCAGACGAAGGTTCTTTGCGGCCAGTTCTATAATAGGATCAAGCACTGATTCCTTATATCTTCCACATCCACGAAGATTTCGAATTGTCACAAGAGTAGGAACCCATACACTATCACTGTCAGCTAATTCTATGATTGTTTCCGGATCAATATAATTTCCATGTTCTACTGAATCCACACCAGCTTCCACAGCTGCCTGTACACCATAAATTCCATTGGTATGGCTCATCACCGCCATCCCTTCTTCATGGGCAATATGTACCATCTCGCAGACTTCCTTCCTGTCTAAAGGCGTTCCGGTAATCTGTCCATGGTTATTAAAATCCAGAAGTCCTGTGGTCATAATTTTAATAAAATCTGCCCCTTTGTTTTTCGCTTCTTTCAAAAGGACATGGTATTCTTTCATAGTGTCAAAACCTTTTCCCACGATAGAGCCATAGTGTCCATTTTTATGGATGGCAAAAATAGGAGTACGATAATCAATTCCATATTCTGGTGCCAGTTTCCTGGCTCTTTCCGATACTCCTAATGCATCTCCACCATCTCTTACAAAGACAATCCCCAGCTCTTCATAAGCTTTCAAATGTTTCCGTATCACTTCATCGTTTACATGATCCTTATGAATAGAAATTGCATCTTTATAATTCAGTCCATCCATGATCAGGTGCGCATGACACTCTCCAAACATTTCTTCCTATAACACTGATTATCTTGAAAAATAATTCAGCTTTTCCTTTCTTCCGCAGAGCGTGTTTGAAAAAAGGACTTCTGCAAGATGTGCGTCACAATTTGTGGGAGATTTTGTCCGGATGAGGGCATCGTAGCGGGCTATGACAACCGAATTCGGGCAAAAT
>OMGY01002443.1_pt1 | contig 14031 bp, 6 predicted proteins | sample 1674461 | NCBI WGS metagenome assembly OMGY01 (sample SAMN05578579, study PRJEB25193) | human gut metagenome | biome: Human Microbiome; feature: human-associated habitat; material: feces | host: Homo sapiens | place: USA:Birmingham
TAGACGAATACGACTATGAGACAGATATCGAAGTGCAGAGAGAAGAGGCAAGAGAGCAGGGGAGAGAAGAAGGTAGAAAGCAAGGACGAGAAGAAGGTAGAAAGCAAGGACGAGAAGAAGGTAGAAAAGCAGAAAGAAGCACTCTTATTCAGAAAAAACTTGAAAAAGGAAAAACGATTTCTCAAATCGCAGATGAGCTTGAAGATACGGAAGAAAATATTGCTTGTCTGATTGAACAGTTCCATCTTCGTATAAATTGATCATAGGTAAATCTATAGAACAGGGGAGAAAATGCATTTTCTCCCCTGTTTGATAATTTTATAAAAACGCAATCCAAGAATGCGTTGAAAAAGGATTTTTTGCAACTGAAAGAAAATCGACAGAAGCTTTATATATGTTGAAAATTGACGAAAATAGTGGATATAAGGGGTGAGAAAAGTAAAAAAGTACAAATGGGTAATGATTTAAACAAATACATTTATTGAAAATTATTATATAATAAAGTACTTAGTGGTAAATGCAAACATTTTGTACAATTTACCCGTAGAAAAGGAGGAGAAGGAAAAAGATGAAATGGACTAAGAAAATGAAAGGAGCAGGAAAGAAAGCTGCTGTAACTGTTACGGCGCTTGGCATGGTGCTTACAGCATTTCCGCCGATACCGGCGAAAGCTGCGGAAGAGTTTGCCGGGCAGTTGACAAGCGTCGAGTCAGTGGAAAAAGGCAGCAAGGACAATATCGTTGTTGTGAAATTCAATGGTGGCGTTACAGCGCAGCTTACGTTTCTTGAGGATGGGATCTTCAGATATAACGTAGATCCGAGTGGCGAGTTCTCGAAATATGCGACTCCCAAATCGCAAGCTCATGTCGGAAGGATTCAGCAGTATTCAGACGACTCTTCTAACTATTCACATCCAAAGGCTGATATTTCGGATAAAGATGGAAAAATTACGATTAAAAGTGGATCGGTTTCTGTCGAATTCGATAAAGCTACGGCGAAGATGAAAGTTTTAAGTGGCGATAAGGTCGTGATGGAAGAAAAAGAAGCATTGTCCATCTCGAATTCGGCAACAGTGCAGACTCTTAAGAAGAACAATGGAGAGAACTTCTATGGCGGAGGTACGCAGAATGGAAGATTCGTACATACAGGCGAGACGATAAATATTGCTAATGAAAGTAACTGGACAGATGGCGGAGTTGCATCTCCAAATCCATTTTACTACACGACAAGTGGATATGGTGTTTTGAGAAACACATTTGCAGACGGTAAATATGACTTTGGAAAGAGTGAAGGAGATACTGTAACAGCGACTCATAAAGAAAAAGAGTTTGACGCTTATTATTTTGTTTCTGATGGAAAAGACAGCAGTGAAAAAACACAGGAACTTTTGAGTGAGTATTATCATGTAACAGGTAATCCGGTTCTCCTTCCCGAATATGCGTTTTATGAAGGTCACTTGAACGCATACAACCGTGATTCATGGTCAGATACAGAAGGTGGGAAGGGTTGGACAATCAAAGGAAATGAACCTTACACAAGTGCAGGAACGACAAAGTATGAGAGCGGAATGTCTACGGGATATAAACCGAAAGATGGAATGAACATTGAGTCTTTGAACGGCACGAAACCAACAGTAGGCATCGAAAACTATCCAAAAGTAGAAGCTCCTTATAAGTATTCGGCAAGACAGGTGATTGACGATTATTTTACATATGATATGCCAATTGGATATTTTCTCCCAAATGACGGATATGGTGCGGGATACGGTCAGAACGGATATGGCAAGACAGGCGGCGTTGATAATGAAGGAAAAAGCTCTCAGGAACGATTGGCGGCAGTAGCGGCAAACGTACAGAATCTTGCAGACTTTACAAAATATGCAAATGAAAAAGGGGTAGCAACAGGACTTTGGACACAGAGTTATCTGACACCGGATTCTAATCCGAAGACAGAATGGCAGCTTCTTCGTGATTTTAAAAACGAAGTTAAAGTCGGTGGTGTTTCTACATTGAAGACAGATGTTGCATGGGTTGGACATGGATATTCCATGCAGCTTGACGGTGTGAAGACAGCTTACGATATTGCTACAACAGAAGGTAAGGTACGTCCGAACATTATCTCTCTTGACGGATGGGCAGGATCGCAGCGTTACTGTGGTATTTGGACAGGAGACCAGTACGGCGGTGAATGGGAATACATCCGTTTTCACATTCCTACATATATCGGAACTTCTCTTAGCGGTAACCCAAACATAGGAAGTGATATGGATGGTATCTTCGGTGGAAATCAGTTGATTGCTACAAGAGATTATCAGTGGAAATCATTTACACCACTTATGCTTAACATGGACGGTTGGGGAACTTATGCGAAGATGCCATATACGTTTGGAGATCCATATACAGGAATCAACCGTATGTATTTGAAAACAAAAGCACAGCTTCTTCCGTATATTTATACTGGGGCAGCTTCGGCGGCAAACATTGATACAGGCAATGGAGATACAGGACTGCCGCTTATAAGAGCAATGTTCCTTGAATATCCGGACGACAGTTATGCAAGCAGTAAAGAAATGCAGTATCAGTACATGCTTGGATCGAATCTTCTTGTAGCTCCGATTTATAAGAGCACTGCTGCAGATGATAAGGGAAATGATGTAAGAAATAATATTTATCTTCCGGATTCAAAAGAAGTGTGGATTGACTATTTCACAGGTCAGCAGTATCAGGGAGGACAGGTTCTCAACAACTTTGCAGCTCCACTTTGGAAACTTCCTGTATTTGTGAAAAACGGTGCTATTATTCCAATGTGGGAAGAAAATAATACACCGGAGCAGATTAAGAAAGAAAACCGTATCGTCGAATTTTGGCCGGATGGAAAAACATCTTACACGATGTTTGAAGATGACGGAAAATTTGTGGAAAATGATCTGAAAGAAGATGGCGATTATGGAAAAATTACGAAAACTTCTTACGGCGCTCATGTATCTACCAAGTATACATCTGAGGTAAAAGATGGAACAGCAACGCTTACTGCTGAAAAATCAACAGGAAACTACACTGGATACAAGAAAGACAAAAATACAACATTTGTTGTAAATGTATCCAAAGAACCTACAAAAGTTACAGCGAAAAACGGAAGTGATTCATTGACTCTCGATAAAGTGCAGAGCAAAGCAGACTTTGATAAAAAATCGGCTGAAGCAGGTAAAGCAGTCTACTTCTATGATGAATCTCCAGCAATCGAGACATATGCATCGGAAAAAGAAACAGAGATTGCGAACCTTGTAAAAGATGTGAAGAGAACACCGAAACTGTATGTGAAATTTGCACAGGCAGATGCGAAGAGTGTTGCTCAGACATTAGTACTTGAAGGATTTGAAAATGACGGAAAACTTCCGCAGGATAAACTGAATAAGAACCTTACAGTTCCTACTCTGACAGAAAATGAGGAAGCAAAGACACCGACAAGCATCACTCTTGCATGGAATAAAGTAGCTGATGCGACAACTTACGAGCTTCTTGTTGACGGAGTTGTATTCTCTGTAGGAGATGTGGAGACATATACACATACAGATCTCGGATATCACTCAGAGCATAAGTATAAAGTTCGTTCTAGAAATGCAGAAGGATATTCTGAATGGAGCGAAGAGAAGACGTTCCAGTCAGCAGAAGATCCGTGGAAAGATACACCGGCTCCGCAGACAATCACATGGACAGGCGGTCTGTACGGAAATCACAGTGCTGATTTGGCATTTGACAGAACGTTCCAGAAATCTGATGGTGGTTTCCATTCAGATGGAAATGCAATCGGACAGACTCTTACTGTAGATTACGGAAAAGCATATGAAATTGATAAGATTGAGTATTATCCGCGTGATGATGCAGGCAATGGAACTGTTGAGGAAATGAAATTAGAGACAAGTCTCGATGGTGTACATTGGTCAGAGGCAAAAACATACAAATGGGCAGTAAATAAAGATATGAAGTTGATGGATAAGCTGGATTGCGGAGCGCGCTATATCCGGTTTACACCACTTAAAGCGCTCGGTAATTTCTTCTCGGCAAGTGAGATTAAAGTATATAAGAAAGAAAACACAGGGGCGTTTGCTGTCGGAAGTACCAATAAGGCTGAGGCGGTTACGGATGCTGATTATACAAATATGAAAAATTATCTTGGTGTATGTGAAAAAGATAAGTTGTTTGCAGATCAGATCAAGAGCCGTTACGGCGATATTAACATGAACAATATCTATGATGTTTATGATTACGCATTCACAATGTTCCAGTTAGATGGCGGAACGAAGAAGACGGATAGTGTTTCGGGAGAAGCTATGCTTCTTGCAAGCAGCGACAGCGTGAAGAAAGGCGAGACGTTTACAATCGACGTTTACGCGCAGAATGTAGCAGGACTTAATGCATTCGGACAGGTAATTAATTATGATAATAGCAAAGTGCAATATGTTTCTTGTGAAGTATCACCTCTTCTTGCTCAGATGGAAAATCTGACGGCTAATAAAGAGTATGATGACAGAGCATATGTAAACCTTGCATTTGCAAACCGTGGAGACAAAGAACTTTATGCCGGAAGTGACGTGCTTGCTACAATCACAATGAAAGCAAAAGAGAACATCTCTACAACAGATGCGAAAGTGATCGATCTTTCTAAAGTAACTTTGATCGGACCGAACTACAGCACGATCGAGTCAGAGGTAGATACAGAAGTTGAGATCCCGGATGTTCCGGCAACAGAGAAGAAGTTTGGACAGGCAGACTTCGATATCACAATGACAAATGAGAAACTCACAGAAGATAACACAGATGATCCGAATGTAAATAAATTGATCCAACAGAATAATTACAACGGACTGTTTGATGGAACATTTGGGCGTGATTTTGAGTTTAAGTGGGATATTTCATCCAACCATGTAAACGGAAAACTTCCGGACTATATCATCCTTCCGACAACAATGCATCTTGCATTGAAGAATCCGGAAGCACTTAATAAAGTAGTCGTATCTAATGCAAATGAAGGAAACGGTTACTTGAATAAAGTATCTGCAAAACTGATCTATACAGATGATACATCATCAGACGAGATCAAGTTTGAAACAAAACAGGAGAAATATACATTTGAATTTGCAGGAGACAAGGCGGTAAAAGAAGTTCAGATTACATTCTTAGATGCAAAATCAACAAGTGATGTGAAGAACATGCTCACACTTGCAGAACTTGAACTGTCAAATCTGTCTAACACACCGGTTACAGGAATCACAGCAGATCCGAACAATGCAAAAGAGATGTATGTCGGAACACTGGCAGACATTAATGCAACAGTTCAGCCGGACAATGCAACAAACAAATTCTTCACAGTAGAAAGTTCTAATGAGGACGTTGTGAAGATCATTACGCTGGCAGATGAAAATGGCTATCCGATCTACAAAGCGAGAGCGATGAAAGAAGGAAAGAGTACGATCACTCTGACAGCCGCAGGAAACAAAGAAGTAAAAGCAACATACGATATCAATGTTAAAGCCGGCGTTGATATTTCAGGATTAAATGAAGCGCTTGCTAAAGCTCGTACATATCAGTCATCTGCTTACACAGAAGAAAGTTATGGACAGCTTACAGCAGCAGTAAATGCAGCTACAGAATTACTTAAGGGCGAATATACGAAGAATCAGGTACTTGAAGCGCAGATGGCAATTTACGAGGCAATCGACGGACTTACATTCCGTCCACTTGATGAGACAAAACTGCTTGATGCAAAAGCAGAAGGATTCACAGTGACGGCAACAAGTGAATGTGATCCTGATAAACTTGAGGATGGACTTGCAACAAACGTACTTGACGGAAAAGAGGATAATTACTGGCATACAGAGTACAACAAAGATGTATTGCCGCAGAGCCTCAATTTTGATCTCGGCGGACTTTACAACTTGACAGACATTACATTCCTTGCACGTCAGGGAGTAACGAACGGTGATATCCTGAAAGCGCAGATCTTTGTAGGAAGCGCCAAAGACGATATGAAATCTGTCGGAACATATGAGTTCGATGAAGAAGGCAATGTTCTTGTAAACAGAGATCAGTATCAGCAGATTGCTTTTGATGCGAAAGATGTAAGATATGTAGAGTTCAAAGTTCTTGAAGCAGGAGCACAGGATAAATTCGCAAGTATGGCAGAGATCCGTTTCTACGGAGAGAGAACGACAGCAGCTCTGAAAGCTCTCTATGACAGCTATGTGGCAGAAAACTTGAATAAAGCAGACTACACAGCAGACTCATGGGCAGTATACGAAGCGAAGATGAATGAAGCGAAAGCTCTCATCGAAGCAAAAGATACAACAAACGCAGCAGCAGGCGAAGCTTTGACAGCATTGCAGACAGCGCATGACAGACTTGTGAAACTTAATCCAGATCCGCAGCCGGGCGATGTAGATAAGAGTGGACTGACGACTCTTTATAATCAGTACAAAGACACCAAAGCAGACGGATATACAGCAGAAAGCTGGACAGCATTCAATGAAGCTCTTATGAAAGCACAGAGTGTTCTTGCAAATCCGAATGCAACACAGGATGAAGTAAATGCAGCAAAAGAAGCATTGCAGACAGCTTATGACGGTCTTGTAAAAGACACAACTCCTGATCCGAACCCGAACCCGAATCCGGATGGAAACGGCGGTAGTGGCGGAAACAGCGGAAGCAATGGAAACAGTGGAAACAGTGGAAATAGCGGAAGCAATGGAAGCAACGGAAACGGTGGCAATGCAGCTGTTGTTACAGGTGACAGCGCAAACATCGCAGGATATTTGATGGCGCTTGTGGCAGCGGGCGGAATCGCTGTAGTAACATTCTTTAGAAGAAAAAGAGTGAAATAAAAATATCTGATTCGTAAGATGAAGATTATATGAAACAAAAAAGGCGGTGCGCGTGAGGCACCGCCTTTTTTGTGCGACGAGTTAAAATTCGGGATTGCAGGAGAAGAGATTTTTCCAAACAGGAAGATCGGATTTATGAGAGATGGAGTTTCAAATCTGAAATTCCATCTCTTTTCCGGTTTTGGGATGATGAAATGTTAGCTTGTAAGCGCAGAGATGAAGTTGTCCTGCCTGAAATCGTTTTGTCGAAGATTGTACGGAATTCATATGATCGGTGATTTCTTTGCCATATTTTCGATCGCCTATAAGGGGGTGTCCGAAATATGCCATTTGCACACGAATCTGATGATGTCTGCCTGTGTCAAGATGGATTTCTATTAAGGCAGAAGATTCATTTTGCAATGGCGGCTGCCTGTGGTTTCGGGACGTGTGTTTTGGCGTGTCAGTCGATTTGGAATCGGTAAATTTTTCGTTTCCGGGCGCACCGTATGTTTCTATTGTTCTGTAGTGAAGTCTGGCAAGTTTTGCTCCCGGAGTCGTTTTCGTACAGACTGCGGAACTGTTTGTACGGGTATCTTTGACGAGATAGTTTTCAAGAGAGCCTTCCTGCGGTTCGGGAATGCCTGATATTACTGCAAGATAATATTTCCCAAATTCTTGGGAAGTGAGCTGGCGGTTTAGTTCCTTTGCGGCGGCAGGTGTTTTTGCAAAGACGAGAATCCCTTCTACAGGCTGGTCGAGGCGATGAATGATCGCAAGATACGGTTCGCCTGATTTTGCCCGGTGAAATTTACGTGAAGAAAAAAGATGGTTTTTGAGCAGGCTTTCCATGTCGGAAGTTCCGATATGACTGCTCTGAGTCGGCGTTCCTGCGGGTTTATGGCAGACGATGATCTGCTCGTCTTCGTATATAATAAGCGGGGATGCATTTTTTATCATTTGTCTTATTTTCGCTCCTTCGTATTATTGACTTTTCAATGTGTTACGGCTAAACTGATTATCATATAAAAGAATTTTCAGGTCAACCCTTTAAGGAGGAAATTCATGATAAATAATGAGTGGGAAAGATCGTTGGATGAATTGAATCGGACGATTCAGGACGCTATCGATCATCAAAATTACGGACGGTTAAATCAGAATGTGACGGATACGATCGAACGTGCGATGGAAGGACTCTCCAGAGGACTAAGAAACGGAATCCGTTACGGAAGTGATGCGATGAATGCCGCTGCGGATAATTTTGCACAGAGGCAGAGACAAGCGGGAAACACACCGCCGTTTCATAATCAGGGAACAGGATCTGCAGGTGGTTTCACGCAGAATCAGGGAGCGGGCTCAGCAGGCGGATTTACACAGAATCAGAGGACAGGCTCAGCAGGCGGATTTACACAGAATCAGAGGACAGGCGCAGCGGGCGGATTTACACATAATCAGGGAGCGGGCTCAGCAGGCGGCTTCGCGCAGGATCAAAGAACGGGAACAGCGGGGAATTCCGTGCACAGAGGCGGAATCCTTTATCTGAAGGGAACGGCAATAAAGGTCGGCGGTATCTTCCTCGCGATTACGGGATACCTTGGGATGATCGTTACTCTGATCATCGGTCTGATGCTTCTGTTGGGAAGTTCGGTAACAGGCTGGCAGATGGAGATAAATGTCATGGCGGCTTTGATGGGCGGTTTTTCTGTTGCGTTTGCAGTGATGGGAATTATCGGAACATCGAATGCGTGTACGGTGAGCCGTTTTGGAAAATATGTGAAAATGATCGGAAACAGGGAATATTGTGACGTAAAAGAATTTGCACAGCAGAGCGGACGTTCTGTGAAAGCAGTTGTGAAAGATTTGAAAAAGATGATTAAAAAAGGCTGGTTTCGGCAAGGTCATCTTGATGAGCAGGAAACATGCCTTATGACGAGCAACGAAGCTTATCGCCAATACACGGCGCTTATGGAAAGAACGCGTCGGGAAAAACAGGAAAAAGAAGAGCGGGCAGCGAAGGAACAGGAAGAGTTTTCCAGACTTTCTCCGGAAGTCCAGAAGATCATCGAAGCAGGCGACGAATATGTGAGGGCGATCAAAGCGGCGAATGACGCAATACCCGGAGAAGAAATTTCGGAGAAAATCGCCCGTATGGAAATGCTTGTAGACAGGATATTTGACCGGGTCGAGCAGAAACCCGATACGGTCAGTGATATCCGAAAATTAATGGATTATTATCTTCCGATGACGATGAAACTGCTGCAGGCGTATGAAGATTTGGATGCACAGCCTGTACAGGGAGAAAATATTATTTCTTCCAAAATAGAGATCGAAAAGACGATTGACACTCTTAATGTGGCGTTTGAAAAGTTGTTGGACGATCTTTTTCAGGATACGGCGTGGGACGTGTCGTCGGATATATCGGTTCTGAATACGATGCTGGCACAGGAAGGACTTACGGAAGACGAGATCAGAAAGTAAAAGCGCGCAGCGAGTGGAGAAGATAAGATAGAAAAGATGTTCGCAGCGAGTAAAGAAGATAAAATAGAAGCTCGGGGAATGATGAGTGAAGATAAGTAAGATAGGGCTGAAGAAAGAAATGGAAAAGGAGATTAAAGAAATGGGAACAGAATTTAAGGACTTAGACACCACTCCGACATTGACGTTAGATCCGTTTCAGGCGGCGGATAAAAAGGAAACTCCGGCCGTGCAGCAGGTAGAAGAACCGGTGCTGGACGACAGCATTTTGACAGAAGAAGCAGGGTTACAGGCATCCAATATCCTGATCCCGAATGAAGCACTCCGGGAGGCATTTGCAAAGCAGATCGACTTGACGAATTCATCGCTGATCCTTCAGTACGGAGCGGGAACGCAGAAGAAGATGGCGGATTTCTCCGAATCGGCGTTGGATAATGTGAAATCTCAAGATCTCGGCGAGGTGGGGGATCTCCTTACCGGCGTTGTGACGCAGTTGAAAAGTTTTGATGAAGATGAAGAAGAAAAAGGCTTTTTCGGCATTTTTAAGAAAGCGTCGAACAAAATTGATTCTATGAAAGCGAAATACGCAAAAGCCGAGACGAATGTAAATGAGATTATCAAGGCGCTGGAGAAGCATCAGGTACAGCTTATGAAGGATACAGCGCTTCTTGATAAGATGTACGAACTGAATCTGACATATTTTAAGGAATTGTCGATGTATATTCTTGCGGGAAAGAAGAAACTTGCGGAAGTGAAAAGAACACAGCTTGCGGATCTGATGAGCAGGGCGCAGGCATCAGGACTGCCGGAAGATGCGCAGGCGGCGAAAGATTTGGATGAGATGTGCATTCGGTTTGAGAAGAAGATCCATGATCTTGAACTGACAAGAATGATTTCTATTCAGACTGCGCCTCAGATTCGGCTCGTTCAGAATAATGATACAATGATGGTTGAAAAGATCCAGTCTACAATCGTAAATACGATTCCTCTTTGGAAGAGTCAGATGGTTCTTGCGCTTGGGGTAGAACATTCGACGCAGGCAGCGGAAGCGCAGCGGCGTGTTACGGATGTGACGAATGAGCTTTTGAAGAAAAATGCAGAGAAACTGAAGATCGCAACGACGGAAACGGCTCGGCAGTCCGAGCGGGGAATCGTGGATATGGATACGCTCAAAGCAACGAACGAGTCTCTGATCTCTACGCTTGATGAAGTAATGGCAATCCAGCGTGAAGGCAGGGAAAAACGTCAGGCTGCGGAGGCGGAACTTCGCAATATGGAGCAGGAATTAAAAGGAAAGCTTTTGCAGCTTCACGGATAATGTTTGGGATAAGGTCTTAGATGCACGTTTAGGATGGTATTTTCGGAATGAATACTTGGAACGGCGGTTTCGGTTGACATTCTGCCGGATTTTGGGTAAAATCACAGATGCAAACAGGCGAGGAAAGAGAATAGTATATGTGTGGAATGCATCAGAGAGAAGGCGGTTGGTGAAAGCCTTTGCAGGAACACATTGAACCGGCTCCGGAGCTCTGTATGAAAATACAGCGTATATCTGCGTTAAAGATAAAAGAGAGAACAACGGCAGGCAGGACGTCTGCGGTGTTAATAAGGGTGGTACCGCCGAAGCAAAGAATGATTTGGTCCCTTGTCAGTAAAAATTGCTGACAGGGGACTTTCCTATTATCCACCCGAATCAAAAATGGAGGTTAACATGGCAAAGGAAAAGAAATTAGTAGAAGCAATCACTTCAATGAATGAAGATTTTGCACAGTGGTATACAGACGTTGTAAAGAAAGCTGAGCTGTGTGATTATACAAGCGTAAAGGGATTTATGGCAATCAAGCCATATGGTTATGCAATCTGGGAGAATATCCAGCATGAACTTGACAGACGTTTTAAGGCAACTGGTGTACAGAACGTGGCAATGCCAATGTTTATTCCGGAGAGTCTTCTTGACAAGGAAAAGGATCATGTAGAAGGCTTTGCACCAGAGGTAGCTTGGGTTACTCACGGTGGACTGACAGAGCTGCCAGAGCGTATGTGTGTACGTCCAACTTCTGAGACATTATTCTGTGATTTTTATTCCAGAGACATTCATTCTTATCGTGATCTGCCGCGTGTATATAATCAGTGGTGTTCAGTTGTTCGTTGGGAGAAGGAGACTCGTCCATTCTTAAGAACAAGAGAGTTTTTATGGCAGGAAGGTCATACTGCTCATGCAACTGCAGAGGAGGCCGAAGAAAGAACAATCCAGATGTTAAATGTTTACGCTGATTTCTGTGAGGAAATACTGGCTATTCCTGTTCTTAAGGGTGTTAAGACTGATAAGGAGAAGTTTGCAGGTGCTGTATCTACTTATACCATCGAGGCTCTTATGCATGATGGAAAGGCTTTACAGTCTGGAACAAGCCATAACTTTGGAGACGGCTTTGCAAAGGCATTTGATGTAACATTTGCAGATAAGGATAATAAGATTAAGCATGTTTACCAGACTTCATGGGGTATGACAACACGTATCATCGGTGCGTTAATCATGGTTCACGGAGATGACAGCGGTCTTGTTCTTCCGCCAAGAATTGCTCCGACTCAGGTAACAGTTATTCCGATTGCAGCTCATAAGGAAGGTGTTATGGATAAGGCATATGCACTTAAGGAAGAGTTAGCAAAGAACTTCAGAACAACTATCGATGATTCTGATAAGGGACCAGGCTTTAAATTTGCAGAGGCAGAGATGCGTGGTATTCCTGTTCGTATCGAGGTAGGTCCGAAGGATATCGAGGCAGGACAGGCAGTAATTGTTCGCCGTGACACAAGAGAAAAGATCACCGTAAGCTTTGAGGAACTGTCAGCGAAGGTAGGTGAGATTCTTGAGACTATGCAAAAGGAAATGCTTGAGAGAGCAAGAGCACATAGAGATGCTCACACCTATACAGCAACAAATTATGAAGAGTTTAAGGATATTCTTGCAAATAAGCCAGGTTTTGTAAAGGCTATGTGGTGCGGTGACGAGGCCTGCGAGCAGAAGCTTAAGGACGATGCAGGCGTTTCTTCCCGCTGCATCCCCTTTGAGCAGGAGAAGCTGGGCGAGGTCTGCGCCTGCTGCGGAAAGCCCGCCAAGCATATGATTTACTGGGGCGTCGCGTACTGAGAATCGTGAAGAAAATAGCAGACCTGCCTGCGGGCAGGTCTGTTTCAGGGGATATAAGTTTACATAATATGGAGGAATATGGAGAAAATTCTGATTATTGGCTGCTCCGGCAGCGGAAAATCCACCCTTGCCGTGGCTTTGGGGGAAAAGCTGGGATTGCCGGTGGTGCATCTTGACCAGCTGTGGTGGAAAGAGGGCTGGCGCAATGTGACACGGGAAGAATTTGACTCCCGGCTTGCCATGGCGATGAACATGGACGGATGGATTATCGACGGCAATTACAGCCGCACCATGGAAATGCGGCTGGCGAAATGCGACACCGTCATTTATCTGGATTTTGGCCGCTGGGCGTGCCTGCGGGGGATGTGCCAGCGGGTGTTCGGCAATTACGGGAAGGCGCGTCCCGACATGGCGCAGGGCTGCCCCGAACGGTTCGACCCATCCTTTGTGAAATGGATTTGGGATTATAACAAAAACAACCGGGTGCGCAATTATATGTATCTTGCGCAGGCGAAGCACGCCAAGGCGATCGTTCTGAAAAACCGGAAGGAGGTCAAGGCATTCCTCCGGAATCTGGGGGACACGCTGCCCGACTGAATCCAACACGACAAAAATTTACAGCCCCAACCGTCAGGTTGGGGCTGTAGAGATATTGAATTCTTACACGATGCCCTGTGCGGTCATGGCGTCGGCGACCTTCAGGAAACCGGCGATATTGGCGCCGGCAACGTAGTTGCCCTCCATGCCGTATTCCTTGGCGGCGTTGTCCAGATTGTGGAAAATATTCACCATGATGGTCTTCAGCTTGGCATCCACTTCCTCAAACGTCCAGCTCAGGCGCTCGGAATTCTGGGTCATTTCCAGCGCGGAGGTGGCGACACCGCCCGCGTTGGAGGCCTTGCCGGGGCAGAACAGGATGCCGTGCTCCTGCAGGTAAGCGGTGGCGTCCAGAGAGGTGGGCATGTTGGCACCCTCGGCCACGGCGAAGCAGCCGTTTGCCACCAGCGTCTTGGCGTGGTAGACGGAGTTGGGGCGTGCCTTGGCGTACTCGGTCAGGCGGGCGCGGCGCACCTGCTTGACGTCGATCAGAGTGGCCACATCGATGCCGTCGGGATCGTAGATCCAGCCGGTGGAATCGGAACAGGTGACGGGCTTGGCGCCCAGCTGCCATGCCTTCTCAATGGCGTAGGTCGCCACGTTGCCCGCACCGGAAACCACAACGGTCTTGCCCTCAAGGGACTTGCCGTTGCAGCGGAGCATTTCGTCCGTCAGGTACAGCAGGCCGTAACCGGTGGCTTGGGTACGGGCAAGGCTGCCGCCGTAGGAAAGGCCCTTGCCGGTGAGCACGCCCTCGTACAGATTGCGGATGCGCTTATACTGGCCAAACAGGTAGCCAATCTCCCGGCCGCCCACGCCGATGTCGCCGGCGGGAACGTCGGTATCCGCGCCGATGTACTTGTACAGCTCCGTCATGAAGCTCTGGCAGAAGGCCATGACCTCCCGGTCGGACTTGCCCTTGGGGTCAAAGTCGGAACCGCCCTTGCCGCCGCCG
>OMGY01002444.1_pt1 | contig 14030 bp, 10 predicted proteins | sample 1674461 | NCBI WGS metagenome assembly OMGY01 (sample SAMN05578579, study PRJEB25193) | human gut metagenome | biome: Human Microbiome; feature: human-associated habitat; material: feces | host: Homo sapiens | place: USA:Birmingham
ATAGTATTATATACAGCATAAACTTCTCCTCACGACACATATATTTCGATGTTTTTCCGCAAATTTTGCTCACAAAACCTCTCTTCTCCCACAAAAATAAGGCTCCGAACCTACTATGTAGATTCAGAACCTTAAAGTGTATAGATTATTCATTTTTACAAAAAACTGAATAATGAGGTTTGCGAACAAACATAAAAATTATTCAAACTCGCTCCTGTCAGAAGTTTTCTAAACAAATTTGCTTATGGGATTTAGCTCAGAGTATTGGTATTCTTTTCATTATTCAGATAGTGAAGGCTATCTGATTTTTTGTTGCCATGATGTTGCCAGCAGTGTAGCTGCTAAACTCTATGCAAGAATCATTATACCATACAAAAAGCCGCTCATCAAATTTATTACTACGCTAATCTTGAATACTTTCTACTATCCACTTCAAGTATCTATCGATTGCTTGTTTTGCTGTTTTGTCCATTCATTAGCCTCTTGCACATGTTTGGGATCTTTATAATACTCACGAATTGAAGGCAATAAAATTCTAGCAAAGCTCTCAATCTGCCATTCTGAGAGTTCAAAATTCTCCAAGTTATATTCTTCAGTATACGTTGTCTCAAAGTTCTCGTCAAAATGTACGACTATCATCGGCACTTTTGCTGCTTTAAGCTTTTCTTCAAGTTCCATATTCTCCCTCCAAGCTAAAAAAGATATAAATATCTGGCTTTTTAGTTGTCCGGTATGAACTTTCGCATACTTAAAATAAATGTGGTTTAGCATGAGACCAAAGAAGCAATGAAATTTCGCAATACTTTATGTTGACGGCTACGATATCCGGCTTCAAATGATATATAGGCTTACTCGCTCATATAATCCAGCATTTGCTGATTCAGTGTTTCCTTTACTACTCGCCACTCCGGAAAAAAGGTATCCATATACTTCTGGAATTGCTCGTTGTGATTTCGCTCCAGCAGGTGTACCAATTCATGGGTCACGACATAAGCGAGACACTCTGGAGTTTTCTTTGCAAGCTGGAGGTTAATCCAAATTCTTTTCCGGTCTATATTGCAGGTTCCCCACTTGGTACGCATGTTTTTGACCTTCCACTCATATGCATGGACACCTACAACCTGTTCACATTTTTGAACTACTTCCGGCAACTTGCTTTTTAGTTGTTCGCGATACCAATCATTCAAAACACGCTCGCGCTGTTCCGGCGTACTTTCTGGTCGGACTTGTAAATTCAAACGCCCTCCTGTAAGGGATACCTCATTTCTAACATTTGAGTATTGCACATCCAAGCGATAACGCCGCCCCCAGACATAGTAACTCTCTCCGGTCACATACTGTCGCTTTGTTTGTCGTGCCTGTGCTACGAAGTTCGCACGCTGCTTTTTGATCCAAGAAATTCTGGATACCGCAAACATTCGGATCGCGTCATCCCCAGCAGAGTGCGGTGCAGTAATTTGGACTTTCCCATCGGGTGGCAGAACGCGAATGTACATATTTTTGATGTTCTTTTTTGTAACGACAATACTCACGTTGCCGATTTGCAGTTCATCCACTAAAATTCACTCTGCTCCTTTACCAATGCAAGCAACTGATCGGCTTCCTGGTCATCTTTTACGACAGTACGAATAGCACGCCAGATTTTACGCTCTTTGATTTTGCTTCCCCGGAAATTGTCCTGTTTGCTGGACATGACAGCGTTATATATCTGATTGGCCACAACCGTATCCCCGTTAAAATGGTCATAAAAGGCTCGCTTGGCGGCACTCTCCCGGATTTCCGGAGGATATTCTGTGCCACTTTCCGGCTTATGTACCTTCCTTGCCAGTTCCACAATCTGACGCAGATACTCCTCGTAGTTGATTACGTCATTTTTTCGTTTTTCAATCAACTCACGAAGGAGCGCAGACATCTTCTCGTAGTATTTGGGGTTACTTTGGGTTCTTTCAACAATTTCCTTGCCAATATTGTTTTCAATAGTCTCTGCAACTGCTTCCTGCTCTTTGGGTGTAGAGGCAGGCATATCCTTTAGCGCGCAAATCCCATTGTCTACTAGCAGCTCGACCAGTGTTGCTCCTCCAAAGGAGGTTAACACACGACTGGGATCAGCTGACAAATAGGTATCGATTAAATGGCGCATGTCCGGATCATATTTCTTCAAATCCACATAGTCACCGCTGGCCAGACGCACATCGTCACGCACCTTGATGTAGTAGGTAACTTCTCTCTCCAGCGCCTTAATCTGTTCCACAGTATAGTGGTACTTTTCCGGCAATTCACCCGATACTTCACCAAAAGCGCGAAGAGCTGTCGCTGACAGATTGTAAAGCTGTTCCCGCTTGGGCATATTCTCTTCCAATTCATCCAAGTCAAAGGCTTCGGTGTTGGCACCGCAGAAATAATGGTAGTAGTCTACCATATCTTTAGGCGGTGCCACAGGCTCGCACAGTGCGCGCAGAGCTTCCAGCGAATCCTCCAGCTGTTCCTTGGCCTTGTCCAAACGGTCTGTCAGCAGGCCAGAGACATCTTCCTTATCGTAGCAGTCAAATGCTTCGGAGGTATAGTCTGCAACCGCATTTTCCAAGGATCGAAACAGGTCTTTGTAGTCAATAATATACCCAAATTCCTTATCTTCACCATCCAAACGATTGACGCGGCAGATTGCCTGGAACAAGCCATGGTCTCGCATGGACTTATCAATATACAGGTAAGTGGCAGGCGGAGCATCAAAGCCTGTCAGCAACTTATCCACCACGATCAGCAGTTTCATCTGTTCCGGCTGCTTGATAAACTTTTCCTTGACCTCTTTTTCAAATGCCTTCGGGTCTTTCCCACCCAACATCTTCATGTAGATCTCGTATTGCTCCACAGCCTCGGTCTCACCATCATCACCTACGGTTTCAGTGCGAATATCACCCACCGCTGGTTCGTAAGAAGTCACGATGGCGCACTTCCCCTTCAGCTCGGTCTCCTGGAACAATTCATAGAATTTGCACGCCTGATAGATACTACCAGCCACCAGCATGGCATTACCCCGCCCATCGTGCAGGCGCGGTTTTGTCTCCATATCAAAAACAATATCCGCTACAATCTGTCCCAGGCGAGCTTTGGAACTGAACATCTTTTGCAGATTACCCCAGCGCTGTTTCAGCTTAGCTTTTGCCACACCGGTCAGCCCACGCGTTTTTGCCTCAAACCAAGCGTCGATCCGATCCTGCGGGACAACATTCTGCTCTACTTCACGAGCCTCATAGCGCAGATCCAAAACCACTTTATCCCGCACTGCTTCATCAAACTTGTAGCGATGAATATAAGGGCCGAATACCTCCAGACTGGTCTTCTTATCCTTTTTCATCAATGGAGTACCGGTGAAGCCGATAAAGGTGGCATTCGGCAAAATGGTTTCCATCGCTTTGTGGAGTTTGCCGGATTGGGTACGGTGGCATTCATCCACAAAGACATAGAAATCGCCTTTGGGAGAAAAGTTTTCCGGCAGTGAGCGTTTCAGCTCTTCAATAAATCCAGCATAGTCGGTCTCGCCGCTCTTGCCTCTGTTTTTCTTGCCAAACTTGTGGATCAGGGAGCACATCATGACAGGCGAGGTGTCGTTGATCTTCTGAATCAATTCGCTTCCCCGGCGAATACGGACAATGCTCTCATTGACCCCGGCAAACACCTGCTCGATCTGCACATCCAGCTCGTCCCGGTCGGTGATAATCAGAATACGGCTGTCAGAAATATTTTCCTTAATCCACTTGCTGAGCCACACCATGGTCAAGGATTTTCCGGAGCCTTGGGTATGCCAGATGATGCCGCCCTCATGCCGCCTTATAAAATCCCGCGCTGCCATATTTCCAAAGAACTGATTAGGCCGACAGGTCTTTTTCACTCCGCTGTCAAATACGATAAAATTGTGTAGCAACTCTACAAGCCGCTCTTTCCGGCACAGAGAAATCAGGTTTTTGTCCAGACGCAGGGGATATTTTCCGATTTGAGCGCGTACCGCTACGGAAACCTCATCTTTGGCATTGGAATCTTCTTTCCAGGAAAGATAATACTTTTCCGGAGTGCCAGTAGTGCCGAAACGTGCCCCTTCCGAATCATTGCCTGCCAGGACAAGCCCAACGGTGGCAAAAAACTGCATAATCATATCCGGGCGCTGGTTGGTCAGGTTCTGGCGGATACCCTCCGACATGGAAACGGTGCTACGCTTCAGCTCTATGACAGCAAAAGCGATACCGTTGATGTACAGCACGAGATCCGGACGTTTATGCTTGATAGTTACTTCCTCGGCGATGTAAAAGTCATTTTCCAGCGGATTTTCCCAATCCACAAACTGGACGGTAATCTTATGCTGGCCGACAGACTCGCTGACCTTGACCCCATAGCGCAGCTTTTTATAAGTCTGCTCGTTCAAATCATAGAGGTTCACCGACTGATCTCCGGCGGCATCTTGCAGCTCCTTCAAGGCGCGGTTGATAAGTACCGGCGAATAGCCCTTGCGGGTCAGAAATTTCGTCAGCAGTTCGGTTTCAATATTGGCGTTTTTTCGCTCGGTGAAATCGCCCAGATAGGTGTACCCAAGTTCCTGGACAAATAGTTTTATGACACGCTTCTGCGTGGCTTTTTCCCGTTGGCCAATACTCATGGCTTTCCTCCTTCGTTTGAATATAATTCATCGAAGCAAGCTGCATGTCGCGAAAAATCCAACTCAGCAATATTTTGAACAATTGCTTGGTTCCAATACTGGTATCTTGGATTAAAAAATAGGTTCTTGCGCATTTCCTTTGGGTATTGGGGATCAAACATATCCATCACACAAAAGGTTAATGCCCAACTTTGGATTGGAACAGTAAACTTTATGTTTCGCGTTCCTATTTTTTTCAAGAATCGTGCGGACTGCGTTAATATCCACTCATTTTCAGGTGACCACTCCGTTTTTGTATCCCAGCATCGTACGATGGTATTTATTATTTTACAAAAGATGCTTGCGACATTGTCTGCCAGTTGAATCAGTTCCTCTGCTTGACTATCTGCAAACTTAACAGCCACATCGAAATGTTTAAGTTCTTGTTTTAACATTTCATCGATACCTGAAATATTATCATGAACAATATCAATTTTTCTGGTATCACAGTTGCGCTCAATTTCAATTACTTCCAACAACTCTGAGAGAGCATTAAGATTAATAAGATTAGCAAATTTCCGATTTGAATAACTTCCAAACTTTAGAAAGTCATTTACAAACGTTTCTTCAATTCCTCTGTTCTGAATCTCTGAAACAGCCCAAACTAATCCATTTCCAGACGTTGGAATATGTTGATATGAATAGTTCTTTAAGTATTCAAACAGTTCGTGCACACTTGTCTCTGTAGCTCGCTTTGTTAGTTTGCAGAATGTAGCAAATAGCTCATCTTTTTCTTGCGAAAGGTCACTCACCAACGAGTAATATTCTACCGGGAACTGTTCTCTTGCTTGTTCTCCCCAAATGGCAAATAGCAAAAGCGATGCCAGGTAGAATTTTTTATCATACAAACATATCGAAAAATGGATATCATCTAAAATATTGTCCAAGAAGTATTCTAGAGCATTGTTATTTTCTTTTGTAAACAGGGAGTTTCCTTTCAACTCTTTCTCAGATGCAAATTGACTCTTAAATGCTGTATATTTCTGACGAAGCAGCTGTTCACTTTGCATATCATGAGTAACAACAGCTGCCAAACAAAAATGGCGCTGTGTTCCATAATTTAGTTTTTTATTCTTATCAGTTATGCCACCAGTGTTTCCTGCTTCATCTAGAAATAGACGCATTAAACATGTCACCTCCCGTGGATATTAGTTTTCAAATAGATCTTCACACTTTTTAATTGCTCGCTGAATATCCGAATCTCGGAAATAGGTCTTTTTCAGTTTATCTCTCCATTCCTTATTAGAACGAATCAAATCTTTAATCGAGGCTACGGAAATTTCCTTACCTTCCCGCCGCAAGTCGCAGATTGCCATATCTACCGTTGCCAAAAGCTCCAGCTCATTGACACTTGTGTACTGGAACTGCGACACCAGCCAATCCACATCTCCCTGCTTTCCCCAGTCTTGCAAATAGGTCAACGCCTGTTGCATTTGCACACCTTTTTCGAAACGGCTGCCCTTTTCGTTCCTTTTGACCTGGATATACTTGTTTTTCTGAGCAATCGGCTCGCCGCCTTTATAGCGGACTTCATCAGCGTAGGGACCAGCCGCTTTTTTATGGAAAGCAGAAATATCAGCCTGCTCCTTGCGGCGAACCAGATAGAGCAATTTCTGAATTTTTTTGCGCCCCAGAGGATACTTCTCGGAATAGAAAGCATTCACAATTCCTGCAATCATGACTGCATCATCAAAATGCTGATTGTGTGCCGGTTGAGACTGCTTTTCCTGAAGAATCTGTGGGTTCGGCTGTTCTTTGCCATCTGCATCCACCAGACGAATCCGTCCGGTGAGCAGCTCCTGTATCATGCCCTGCTTGATCTGCTGGTACTTGGCCAATTTCTTTTCCAACTGCTCAATTTCACTGTCCATATCAGAAAGAACTTGGGCAATGGCTCGCTGTTCGTTTTTATCAGCGGGAATTTTAACTTCTAGCTCTTGAACCAAATTCCAATCTGCCCGAGGCATTTTAGTGCCGGTAGTGGAATTGGCCGCAGACACAAAATCTTCTGTTTGTAAAAGATAATACATGAAGTCATTACAAGCATACTGATTAATAGCATTGAATACCCAAAACTCAGTAGAACAAACCCCACTAAACTTAGGGTGTGCATACTTGCGCAAATATGGGCGTAATTTCCCCCACAAAATGTCGTTAGGATAAAAAATTGTTTTTAGACTCTTTTGCTCTTTTGATTCACAATATCCTAAAATTTTTCCGCTGTTAGGCTCAATATGTTCCAACTCAATACATTTTCGATTGTCAATTTCTGCCGGATTTATTCGCTCCTTTCTGGGGAAAATGATTTCTTTCAAATATTTTTTTGCCCATTTCTGACAAAACCTCGGCAGGCGTTTTTTGCCGTTGAGCAGTTCCTGCATGGTCCCCTGCTTGATGGCTTTCTTTTTCTCAATCAGCTTTTGTAGGGAGGAAATCAGGCTGTCTATATCGGAAAGGGCTTCGGCAATGGACACTTGTTCCGCAATCTCAGGAAGAGGTATCCAAAGTCGTCTAAAATTTGTTGTTGGTTGTGCCAGTGCTGGAACACCAGTATGCCCTTTTGTTTCTAATAGGTATTTCTGCCCAATAGGAGATAACAAATAAGACACAAGGAAACGCGAATTTACTCTTTTGTCATTGAAATGGACTCTAAACTGACTTTGAGAAATAACATACTCGGAATATGAAGAACTATCGGGAATATACGATACCTGTCCAATTGTTCCTCGGTGTGTGACTATAATATCTCCGCGATGAGCTACCGCTTTTTTCAATTCCTTTGCCTTTTTGGGAGTCACAAAATTTTGGAATTTGTCAATGAGCATAATCTGTGAAACATTATAACCATTTAGCACAGGAACACCAGATGAAACAAAATTCGATACAGTAATATCTGAGCCAAACGGCCCCATAGATATTTTATCTATAACTTCAATTGCTTGTAAGCAATCCCAGTCTTCAGGCAAGCGTCCCACATGCGTATACTTAAATGCTTTTTTCACCATACAAACCCCATCCTTTCAAGATGAGATTTGACCTTGCCCTCGAACTGGTCTACTTCATCCTCACATTCCTTCAGGGTATACTCATACCGATCTACCAACTGGGTCACACGGGCGGAAAGATGATGGGACACCGCCTCGTGAATGGCATCAATTCCGCTGTAAATGGCGGCAAACCACTTTTCCTCTACCAGCAGATGGCGAATCTCCTCCAGCGTCAGCTGGGGGTATTTTTTCTCCAGTTTGGTGTCCAGGTCTGCTTCGGCCTGCTTAATTGCTTTCTTATAATTACTTTCAGCCTCCAGCAAGGACATATACTCTTTCAATGCGGCCAATTCTTCCTTGGCGGAGGGGTCTTTCTTGATTGCCTTGATTCGGGCGCTGACGGTGGCTTTTTTCAGGTCATCCAGCTGAGCAAACAGTCCGTCCTCGCCGCTGTTTTCTTCGGCCAGTTCTTCCAACTTGTCAGACCCCTCATCCAGTTGGCCCCGAAGAATATCCAGCGCCTTAACATCCTCCTCAAAAAAGTGTGTAGCAATCAAAGCCTTGGGGAGCAGCCTACCCTCAAAGCCCTTGATCTTATCGGTCTTGACCTCGATGGTCTGGCCGTTTTCTTTTTTCTTCTTGGTCGCATGCTCATAGGCAATTTCTCGCCCGGCCTCATAGCCGTCATAGCAGACCGCATACACATCGTCCTGCATGGTCTCCGCCCAGTACTCCATCAACACTTCATAGATATCGTATTTGTCGAGAAGAGCCACTTGGGCAAAATCATCCAGAAGCTGCTCGGAAATTTTGGAAATTAGCTCTTTAGGGTGAATGTCCCGGCTAAGTTCCATCAAATCGCGGGTGACCGTCTCCTTCCACTGGGAATAGGCATCATCCACCTGGTCAGCATGGCGGATAAACTCCGGGTGAGAGGTAATCGTGGAAACCACTTCGTCCTTGTCCACCGCCAGACGCAGATACCCTAGACGCAACGGCTGGAACAGAATCTCCTTCAAAGAGGGGTACACCGCCCAATATTCCGCCATGCTATTCACATCGGTTTCCGGGATACCGCCGTTCAGGTGGGCATTGATGTCCTGTAAATCCTCCGGCTCGCTGCTGTCGATATAACGCGGGATATTCAGGTTGTACTCGTTGGTGACTTTAATCTCCTCATTCGGGACAAACCGGGCATACTTGGGGTTCGATTCATCCATTGTAAGAAAGGTAGTTACGATCTTATGAATATCCTGTTCCCGCAGACGGTTTTTGTTGCCGTCCTTCACATAGCCTTTGCTGGCGTCGATCATGAAAATACCCGTGCGCTCCGCAGCATCCTCTTTGTCAATTATTAAGATACATGCAGCAATAGGAGTTCCATAAAACAAGTTATTGGGCAAATCAATAATTCCCTTAATATAGCCACGGTCAATAATCTTTTTTCGGATATCAGCCTCAGCATTTCCACGAAACAGCACACCATGGGGCAGAATGACTGCTGCCTTGCCGGTAGATTTCAAGGATTTCAGGACGTGCAGCAGCCAGGCGTAGTCGCCGTTTTTCTCCGGCGGCACGCCCAACACAACCTCGCTGTATCGCTCATAAGGATCAGGGATCGTAATACCGTCCATCCAGGATTTATCTGAAAAAGGCGGATTGACCACAATGTAGTTGAAGGTTTTCAGCAGTTCTGGGTTGTTCTCATCTTTATACTGGGGTGCAGACAAGGTGCTTTTATTGCCGACAATGACGCCAGCGCCCTTGTTGTGTAGGACCAGATTCATGCGAGCAAGACCGGCGGTGGAGTTGTCCTTTTCCTGTCCATAGATGGAGATCTCGCAGGGGGCCTCATCCGCCGCACGAATCAGGAGCGAGCCGGAACCGCAAGCAGGATCGTAGACTGTCATGCTGGGATCGGTGGCTTTATCAATACCAATCACCTTTGCCATAATCCGAGAGACTTCGCCCGGCGTATAGAACTGGCCCTTGCTCTTGCCGGAATCCTGGGCAAATTTCCGCATCAAAAATTCGTATGCGTCGCCCAAAATGTCATCACCGCCAGCGCGGTTGTTGGTGAAGTCCAACTCCGGTTTCTGGAAAATTTCCACGAGACCAGAGAGCTTATCTACCGCTTCCTTGTCGGTGCCCAGTTCCTCGCTGTTGAAGTCGGCAATGTCGATAATGCCTTTCAAGTCGTTGGCTTCTGCCAGTTTGCCAATGATGATATTGATGCCTTCACCAATGTTTTTCTTATATTTCAAGGCAATAACATCGTCAAAGCTACCGCCTTCTGGCACTTCAATGTCCCAGTTATCACTGCTCTTGAAGCGGTCGGACACATACTTCACAAACAGCAGTGTCAGAATATAATCCTTATAACGGGCTGGTTCCACACCGCCCCGCAGTTTATCACACGCAGCCCATATCTGGCTGTAAATTTCGCTCTTTTTGATTGCCATCGGTACCTCTCCGTTCTCTTTTTAATTTCCTGTCAGGTTCCCATTTACTCCTCTGGCGGAACGGGGATGTACACCATTTTCAGGGGGATCATTTTGCGGTATTTGACACTGAGCTGATCGTAATATTTCAAGACCAGATCCACAAGTTCTGTGCCGTTAATGCCGCGAATAATAGGGGTGTTATCCAGGTATTTCTGCGCATTTTTGGTGTAGTTGGACAGTGTCATAAACAGGCCATAATCTCCTTCGCGCATAGCGCCTTTTAAGGACTGGATGGTAGTCTCTTTAATGTCTCCATCCTGGCTTTTGACCTGGACAACAATGCGGGGCGGCAGCTCGTCTTTATAGGCGGTAATGTCGATGCCACTATCCCCACCATGCGGAGACAGAATCGTGCGGTAGCCCATGGCCTGCAAAAGATTTGCGACAAACGGCTCCAGATCATAACCTTTCAGATTCTTGCTCAGCTCTTTCAAGATAAAGTCGCGGGTAGCCTCGATGATTTCATCCGCTGTTTGTGACACTGTCTCATCGGTATCCGGCTCCAGAATATTGCCTTTGAAATCTTTATCCAGAGCCTTAAAATACTCATCTGCATAGTTTTTCACCTGGAAAAAGCTCAGCGCCGAGCCAACTTCATGCAGAGCGCCCTGGGAAAAGGCTGTACGCGGCAGATGTTTGAGCCACTTTACTTTCCGGCGATTAGGATACAGTGCTGCGGTAGCCTCATAGAAATAGGCACTCTCCACGACCCCAATATTGATCTTACGGTCAATTTTGGACGGGAACACCACATAGTCTCCTTCCTGTACCTCGTGGACAAATCGGTACAGCATTCCAGCACTTGTGGCAATCGAACCTTTTTTAGCGTCCGGATAGGCCGCGATATATTTTTCTTTGTAGGCATCACGGGATGTACTTATAGCCGACAAGTCACCCATCTCTTCCCAGCCGATTGCAATTAGATTCTGATTCAAAAAAAGAGGATCGTCCATCGTATGGATTCCCCAAACCGTTTTGTTTGCTGCCGCCATCACAGCCACACTCCTATCCGATCTTTCACAGCTTTTCAGCCTGTTAGAGCCTTTTATCCAGAAAGTGGCCTTCAAATGTCAGACCACCTTGTCGAAAGTCTTGCTTATTTTTCTTCCGGGACAAACTCCAGAATATCATCCACACCGCACCCCATCGCGCGGCAAATCTTCTCGATGCTTTCGATAGAAACATACTCGTTGCGCTTTAGGCGGGTGATAATATTGGCACTAAAACCGGCCTTCTCTTTTAGCTGTGCATTGCTTATCTTTTTATCAATCATCAGGTGGAATAAGCGGTCATAACAAATCGCCATTTTAGTCCCTCCAAAGCAAGAAATGCTTGGATTTATTTTATCACACTTTCGTGAAAAACTCAACTTCATGTCGAATCATTATGCTTTATCACTGTTATGAAAAGAGATCCTTTCTTTACTCGCCTTTTTGCATACTCCACCAGCTCCCGTGCGTTACTGGCAGGGTGCCACGCATAGGCGATAAGGTAGTCTACATGATCTACAACATAGCGGTTTACTCTCGCGATTGCGATCTTGCGCGGAACGCTTTCCATCCCTGGTGGATAGAATGTTCCGTCAAATCCATCTGGCGTTGAGATGGGCCGCTCTGCTGGATGGTACGGCAATAGCAAAATGAGCTTCACTTCTGGATAGAAACGCTTTGCTTCTTTGACTGCTGACGCTGCAAGACGGTCAAATCCGCCGTAGTGGCCAACGATAAATTCTGTAACGCCATATTCCAAAATGTGCTGCTCCATAGCCGCATACAATGCCGGATAAATCTCTTCTGATGTCTCTCGGTGTCCGATAAAGAAACAGCTTTTTCCGCCCAAATTTCTCCCTCCTTCGTAGTTGCATTTATCGTTAAAATTATACGATATAAATGATTAAATCACAACGATTTATCAAAGTATAATTTACGAAGAACACAAGCAAAGGAGTGATGCAGGTAAAGGATATTCTCTCGATTATAACCGCGTATCGAGAGGACAGCAAAGGTGCTTTACTCTATGATACCTACACAATCAAAGAATTACGCTGCGATTCCAACAAGGGAATGACGCTGATTCCTGCCTTTGATGTAGTGGTTTCAAGAAATAAGACTGTCATTGACTTAGGTACTTTGACAGATGATTACGAACCAGAAATTTCTATCCATACGACTGCCGCAGACAAAGTAACGGGTGAAAAATCAATCGTTGCCGGAAAGAGCGTGACTATCGTTGATACCGTGACTTTGGACGGTTTGAAGAAAGGCACAAAATATCAGTTAAAAGGCTGGCAGATGGTGAAGTCTGAAAATGCACAGCTTTTGATTGACGGTCAACCTGTGGAAAGTAATTACACATTCACTGCGAAAAAATCAGAAATGGAAGTTGAGGTTTCCTATACGTTCAATGCTTCTGCTCTTGGTGGTAAAGACCTTGTAACCTTTGAAGAATTGTACAATTTATCCAACCCGGACGAGCCTGTCAAAGTAGCAGAACATAAGGACATTGAGGACGAGGGGCAGACCGTGACGATTGAAGAACGTGTGATTGAAATTCATACCAACGCTGCTGACAAAGTTACAGATGAAAAGATGATTGTTGCTGGTAAAGAGGTGACTGTCATTGATACGGTCACTTTAGATGGTTTGGAGAAAGGTACAAAATATCAGCTTAAAGGCTGGCAGATGGTGAAATCTGAAAATGCACAGCTTTTGATTGACGGGAAGCCTGTAGAAAGCGACTATACCTTTACTGCAAAAGATTCCAGTATGGAAGTCGAGATTGCCTTTACATTCAATGCCAGCGAGCTTGCAGGCAAAGAACTTGTGACGTTTGAAGAATTATATGATTTATCCAATCCAGACGAACCTACAAAAGTAGCGGAACATAAAGACATTGAGGACGAGGGGCAAACCGTAACGATTACAGAACGTATCATCACTATGCACACAACCGCCACTGGCAAGGCAACAGGTGAAAAGACGATTGAAGCAGACGACAAAGTAACTATCGTTGATACGGTCACTTTAGATGGTCTTGAAAAAGGCGTGAAATATACTCTTAAAGGTTGGGAAATGGTGAAGTCTGAAAATGCTGAACTTCTGGCGAATGGTAAACGTGTGGAAAATGACCTTACTTTTACCGCTACTGACACGAAGATGGAGGTTCAGATTGAATTTACATTCAATGCCAGTGAGCTTGCAGGTAAGGAGCTTGTTACTTTTGAAGAATTATATGACGTAACCAATCCAGACGAGCCTATCAAAGTGGCTGAACATAAGGACATCAAAGATGAGGGGCAGACTGTAACAATCAAAGAGAAACCAGAATCCCCTACCACACCAGATGAACCTAGCACACCAACTAAGGCAAGCACATCACCAAAGACAGGTGACAATACGCCATTTGCCGCATTATTCGCCATGATGGGGATTTCCGCTGCTGGTCTTATCTTTGCATGTTATAAGAGATTCCGCAGAGTAAAAAAGTCTAAATAATACGGGAGGTATCAGCTTATGAAAGCAACGCCCCGTTCACCGCCCATCATAAAAAAGTCAGTCTGTGGCTGACACTATATCTAACTTCTGCTTGATTACGATTTATCTTTCTGAATGGGGATTGTCAAGGGTGCTTTTAGCACAACGCTTGCCCTTGATAGTTCACAGGCAGACAGATATTATCTCGACAGCAGAATGACACTAAATAACAAATCAATCAAAATCAGAAAGAAAAGAGGTAAACAATTTATGGAATTAAAACACGTTATCCCAAACATGGAAAAGACATTCGGGAATTTGGAGTTTGCAGGTGAGAATAAGGTGGAACAGCGTAGGATCAACGGACGTATGACGGTCG
>OMGY01002446.1_pt1 | contig 14013 bp, 15 predicted proteins | sample 1674461 | NCBI WGS metagenome assembly OMGY01 (sample SAMN05578579, study PRJEB25193) | human gut metagenome | biome: Human Microbiome; feature: human-associated habitat; material: feces | host: Homo sapiens | place: USA:Birmingham
ATTGAACAATCTGTGTCAGCAGCAGTAGGGTTAAATGCTGAAAGAGGAGATACAGTTAGTGTAGCAGGAATTACATTTAACACTAAAGATACAGGAAATATTACTGATCCATTTGCAGAGCCAGAAGCAAATAATAACAATATGATTTATATGATTATTGCAGGAGTAGTAGGTGCTATTTTATTAGTAGTATTTATTGTGTTAAGAAGTAAAAAGAAAAAGGCTAATAAAGAAGTAGTTACAGAAGAAGAAGGAAATCTACTGGATATAGTTATAGAAGATAAGATTTCAAAAGTAGAGGAAGAAGAATTAAAACCTATAGAGTTTGAAGTTCCAAATCAAAATATACATATTGAAAATGAAATTAAGAAATATGCAGCAGAAAAGCCACAACAGGTAGCTGATATAGTTAAAACTTGGTTAGTAGAAAGTGAGAGATAGATAAATGGCGAAAAAACAATTAACAGGTATTCAAAAGTCAGCTCTATTATTTATTACTTTAGGGCCAGAAGCATCAGCAGATATTTTAAAAAGATTACCTGAAACTGAAATACAAAAGATAACTTATGAAATAGCAAATATTTCAACTGTTACATCAGAGCAAAGACATAGCATATTACAAGAGTTTTTAGAAATGAATAAGGCTAAAGATTATCTTCTAGAAGGTGGACTTGACTATGCTAAAGAATTACTATCTAAAGCTTTAGGACCACAAAGAGCAGGGGAAATATTAAACAAGGTAGCAGAAGCATCACAACTTAATAGACCTTTTGCCATAGCAAGAAAGGCAGATGCTCAGCAAATACTTAATATCATTAATTATGAACATCCTCAAACCATTGCATTAATACTTTGCTATTTACAAGTGGAAAAGGCAGCTCAGATAATTGCTGAGCTACCTGAGGAAATTCAAAGTGAAGTAGCTTTAAGAATAGCTACTATGAATACTACATCACCAGATGTTATTAGAGAAATAGAAAAAGTATTAGATGATAAGTTATCTACTATTGTTAAAACTGAAACTACAGTATTAGGTGGAATAGATACTTTAGTAGGTATATTAAATCAAGTTGATAGAACAACTGAAAAGAATATAACTGAAAGCTTACAAGAACAAGATTATGAGCTTGCAGAGAAAATCAAAAGCTGTATGTTTGTATTTGAAGATATTCTTACTCTTGATGATGTGGCAATTCAAAGAATTCTTAGAGATGTTGAAACTAAAGAGCTTGCTCTTGCTCTTAAGGGAGCTTCAGAAGAAGTGGCAAATGTTATTTATAAAAATCAATCTAAGAGAGCAGCAGCTTCATTAAAAGAGGATATTGAATACTTAGGACCAGTAAGATTAACTGATGTTGAAAAAGCACAACAACAAATTGTAGCTGTTATTAGAAGATTAGAAGATGCACAAGAAATAATTATTTCAAGAGGTGGAGAAGATGCACTCATCATGTAATCTTATAAAATCTAGTAATACATCTGTTAAAGGTGATATTAAAATAGTAACAGAATGTGTTGTTACTGAAGAAGAACAACATTTTCAAGAAATTGAAAATAGTCAAATTAAAAGCTATGAAGTCATTGGCGCAAGTATATTAGATAAGGCAAGAAAAGATTCTGATCATATTATTATGGAAGCTTTTCAATATTCAAAAAATATTGAAAAAGAAGCTTATGAAAAAGGATATGCTCAAGGTGTAAATAATGGATATGAAGATGGTAATAAGCAGGGATATGCAGAATCAAAGGAAGAAGCTAAAGGTATCATAGAAGAAGCTGTAAAAAAAGCTAGAGAAATTTTATTAAGTGCTGAAAAGCAAGTAGAAGATTATAAAATAAAAAAAGAGAAGGAAATAGTAAAACTTTCATTGGAAATGGCAAAGATTATAACAAATAAAAATTTTGAAAATGATGAAAGTGTTATAAGCTTAATTAATCCTGTACTGGAGCAATTTAGAGGTGAAGAAAATATAGTTATAAAATGTAATGGAAACTATATTGTGGCCATTGAGTCTAAAGTTAATGAATGGAAAAAGTCATATGCTATTTCTGGGGAAATACTAGTTCTTGAAGATCCATTAATGGAACTTGGAAATGCAGTTTTGGAAAAAAGTACAGGTAAAGTTGTAGTTGGTTTAGATGTTAGCTTAGAAAAATTAGAAGAATCTATAAAGGAATTTTGTGGTGAAGAAGATGCTTAATATAGATTTTAATTTAATTAGGAAAAGAGTTAATGAAATAGATACTACTTACTGTGAAGGCATAGTAAGTGAAGTTATAGGTCTTACCATTGAAGTGCAGGGAATAAAAGCTTTTGTTGGGGAAGTTTGCACTATATATAATGTTTATAATAATCCTGTAAGTTGTGAAGTGGTAGGGTTTAAAAATAACAAAGTCATATTAATGCCTTTAGGTGAACTTGTAGGTATATCTCCAGGATGTATAGTTGTTCCTGAAAGAAGACCTCTTGAAGTACAGTGTTCTGATGATTTAATGGGAATGGTATTAGATGGTTTAGGTAAACCAATATATGGTGGAGAATTTTTAACTGGAACACCATATCCTTTAGAAAATCAACCACCAGATCCATTAAAAAGAAAAAGAATAAAGGATATACTACCTACAGGGGTAAGAGCCATTGATGGTTTTTTAACTTGTGGTGATGGACAAAGAATAGGTATTTTTGCAGGTTCAGGAGTAGGTAAGAGTACAACATTAGGAATGATTGCAAGAGAAGCCGAGGCAGATGTTAATGTTATATGTCTAATTGGAGAAAGAGGCCGTGAGGTTCTTGAGTTTATTGAAAAAGACTTGGGACCGGAAGGTATGAAAAAATCAGTGGTAGTTTGTGCTACTTCTGATAAATCAGCCTTAGAAAGAGTTAAAGGTGCATTAACAGCCACTGCCATAGCAGAATACTTTAGAGATAAAGGTAAGAAAGTTATTCTTATGATGGATTCTGTAACAAGATTTGCAATGGCGCAAAGAGAAATTGGACTTGCCATTGGAGAGCCACCAGCACAAAAGGGGTATACACCGTCAGTTTTTGCTAAGTTACCAAAGCTTTTAGAAAGAGCTGGTACATCAGATGTTGGTTCAATAACAGGTTTTTATACGGTACTAGTTGATGGTGATGACTTTAATGAGCCTATTGCAGATACAGTAAGAGGTATACTTGATGGTCATATAGTTCTGTCAAGAGCATTGGCTCACAAGAATCATTACCCAGCCATTGATGTATTAAATAGCGTAAGTAGATTAATGTCTCAAATAGCTGATGATAAGCATAAAGCAGTATCATCACAAGCAAGAGATTTACTTGCTACTTATAAGGAATCAGAAGACCTTATAAATTTAGGAGCGTATGTTAAGGGCTCCAGTAAAAAGATAGATTTGGCTATTCAATTTAATGATAGTATTAATGCTTATTTAAAGCAAGGAATTGATGAAAAAACAACTTTTGCAGATAATTTAAATAATTTATTTGCTATATTTGGATGATAATTTTAGGAGAGATTAATTTTGGCAAATGGATTTAAATTTTCTCTTGAGAAATTGTTAGAAATGAGAAAAACAAGAGAAGAAGAAGGTAAGAAGCTTTTTAATAATAGTCAGCAGGAACTGCAAAAGTCCATTAATAAGTTAAATGATCTTAATGATAAGTATAAACAATATAATGGAATTGCAGCAGGAGAAACTGTTATATATCAAAAATTAAAGAAAAATTATTTAATAGCTTTAAATAAAGGTATTGAACAAACTGAAATAGAAATAGAGAAAAAACAAAAAGAAGTAGATTATAGAAGAGAGCAATTAAAGGTTAGGCAAATTGAAAGAAAAACTGTAGATATATTAAGAGAAAAGAGATTTAATCAGTTTATGGCAGATGAAAAAAGAAAAGAAGAAATAGCCAATGATGAATTTGCACTATATGCTCATATGAGAAAGATTGGAAAGGAGGTGAAAGAACATGGATTTAGGTAATTTAAATGCTGTAATAGCCAATATGGGAAAAGTTGATAATAACAGTAATGTTAATGGTGATAATTCAGTTAAAACTGAAAATAAAAGCAGTAATGGTAATTTTAAATCAGTGATGAGTTCCAAGGAAGATTCTCTTTCTAAAACTACAGAAGATAACAAAACAACTGTTGAAAATGTATCTAAAGATATAAATGAAGCTATAGATAAAACTGAAGTTATTGAAAAAATTGAAAATGGAACTAAGGAGGAAATAATTGAAGAAGTAATGGTATTACTTCAAGCATTAAATATTCCAGTTATTGATAATAGTAATTTACCTATAAAAATTTATTTAGAATCTGGCAATACTTCTAGTTTAGATTGTATCAATACTTTAAAAAATATAAATTATTTAAGTGAAATTGCTGATTTAAATATTTCATCAGAGCTAATAAATAACAATAACTCTAATGTGTTAGAAAATATAGATTTAAATGAAGAAACATCATCTAATATAATCAATTTGCCTATTAAAGAAATTGTTAAAACTTTAAATTTAGAAGAAGATAAAGTTGTTACAACAGATAATATAGATAAAATATTAACTGTTTTGTGCGATAAAGATGGCAATGAAATTAAAAAGGATAAATTTATAGAAGTTGTGGATAGTTCTAAAGGCGAAAGCAAAAAGGATACTTCACAAGGTGTTGAAATGTTAAAGATGGTATTTAATATAGATAAATCTAATGGTGAGCAAAAAGGTGAAGAAGATATTTTAGCCAAGCTTATGACAATGGATGAAGACATAAATAAAGTTGAAGATTACATAGTTGAAGACACACCTATATTTACAGAAGTTTTAAATAGTAAAAATGATGTTGCTTCAAGTCTAATATCAGAGGTGAAACCTGTGGCAGTTTCAAGAGAAACAGTAGCTACTGATGTGGTTTCTAATGTTAAGTATATGGTTAAAAATCAAGTGGAGCAACTTACTGTAAAGATATATCCTAAGGAATTAGGTGAAATAACCATAAAGATAATATCTGAAGATGGAATAATGAAGGCAGATATTAAATCAACATCTAAAGAAACATATACATTGTTAAATTCTAATATGGAAGAAATTAAAAAGCATTTAAGCAATGAAAGTTTAATTATTAAAGAAGTAAATATTGGCTTATATGAAGATACTACTTATTATAGTGGACAAGGTTTTAGTAATGAATTTAATGATGAAAGAAATAAAGAAAATTATTTTGTAGAAGATAATGATTCTATAAATATACATAAAGAAGAAAATGAAGAAATTTCAGAAGAAATTTCTAATGTTAACTTATTAGCATAGGAGAGAATACATATGTCAGATATAAGTACAATTTCAGGGCAAAGTAGAGCTGGTGGTAATTATACTGTTGGAGGAAAAACTGATAGAGGAACTTCAATTGTCGAAGCAGGTGGAAGTGTAGATAAAAATGCATTTTTACAAATATTAGTGGCAGAATTATCTAATTTAGATCCAACGGCTGATACAGATTCAACACAATACATATCACAATTAGCACAGTTTTCAACTATGGAACAAATGTCTAATTTAAATACTACAATGTCTAATTCAGCAGCATATAACTTAGTAGGTAAAGGTGTTACAGTTAATGTTCTTGATAATAAAGGTATTCCTTATACTGGTATAGTTAGAGGTGTAAGTGGAAACAATGGGACGAGTTATACAGTATCAATAGAGGTTTATGAGGATAATCAAACAAAGTATATTGATGTTCCAATGAGTAGTATTCAAACGGTTTTAGATGTAGGAGACTCATCACTTTCAGCTTTAAATAATATGAATACAAATATTGCGATGATGACAGCAAGTTCTTATATAGGAAAATATGTGGAGCTTACTGAAAGTAAAGAAAATGGTAATAATGAAAAGGTAACAGGACAAGTTATGTCTGTATCTAGAGAAAATGGTGCTATAAATATTAAAGTTAAGCTTTTAGATGGAGAGGTAAAGACTTACGACTATAGTTTAGTTGAAAAGGTGCAAGATACTCCAATATAACAAAAGAAGGTGAGTTATGGGGTATAGAATAGTTAATGGAAGAGCATATGCTGTAGGTAATTTTTTTAACCTGGAAAGTGGAGTAAAATTAACTAATGGTAACACAGGGGAAGTTAGCTTTAATGATGTATTAAATAATATAAAGACAGAAAATGAAGGATTTATTTTATCTAAACATGCTTGTAAAAGATTCAATGAAATAAGCTTTTCAAGAGATGATATGAATGTGATAAATAATGGTTTTGATTTAGCAAAAGAAAAGGGTGCTAAAAATACGGTGTTTATATATAAGGATGTGGCATTAATAGCTAATATAAAAAATAGAACAATAATAACTGCTGTAGAGAAAGAAAGAGCAGAAAATAATGTTTTTACCAATATAGATAGTGTAGTTATATTATAAAAATTTATTAGGCTGGACCAAATATGGAGGCCTTGTCTTGTGGAAAGATAGAAGCAAGAAACAAATGAAAAATTTTTAGGAGGAAATATTTATGTTAAGATCGTTATATTCAGGGATTTCAGGAATGAAAGTAAATCAAACTAAGTTAGACGTTATAGGTAATAACTTAGCCAATGTAAGTACAACAGCATTTAAAGGGTCAAGAGTAAATTTCAGTACTACAATAAGTCAAACATTAGGTAGTGCCAGTGCAGCATCAGATTCTTTAGGAGGTGTTAATGGTAAGCAAATAGGTCTTGGAGCACAAATTTCAAGTATTGATAAAATAATGTCTCAAGGTTCAATGCAATCAACATCAAGATCTCTTGACGTAGCAGTAGATGGAAGTGGATATTTTATGGTGGCTGCAGGTCCAGAGCTTACGGGAGGAACTAATGACAAGATAACAATAGATGATAATGGAATAGATGCTATGCCAGCTAATACCTCTGTGGCATATACAAGAGATGGTTCTTTTGTGTTAGATAATGAAGGTAACCTTTTAACATCAAAAGGTTATAGAGTTTTAGGGTTTGCTATGAAAACAACAGATACAAAGAATAATAACAATGAAGATAATATAAGAGCAGATGGAACAGTATTATACGTTGAATCAAACAATAATACAGTATCTGTAGATAACCAATTAGTATCTTTAAAAATTCCAGATAAAGTAACTAAGGTTACTGCTCAAGGGGAAACTGAAGTTGCAGTAAAGAGCTTTAATATATCTGCTGATGGATTAATAACAGGTGTATTAGAAACTGGTGAAATAACAGCTCTTGGTCAAATAGCTATGTCAAGCTTTAAAAATGAAGTTGGTTTAACAGATATAGGAAACAATATGTATGAACCATCAGGAAGTTCAGGAGCAGCAATAATTTCAAGTGGTAAAAATAGTCCAACTAATAGGAATAGCTCAGGATATGGAGATATTCTTCAAGGATATTTAGAAATGTCAGGAGTAGATATGGCAGAACAATTTACTGATATGATAGTTGCCACTAAAGCTTTCCAAGCAGCAGGAAAAACAATCACTACAGGTGATGAAATTCTTTCAGAGATAATTAACTTAAAGAGATAGTTTGTAAATTATTAATTGTGAGCAATGAATGATGGATTAAATTTAATTTATCATTCAGCTCATAAATTATAGTAAAAAATTGAATTACCAAAAATGAGTTAATTATTTTTAATTGATTCATTATTGGTAATTCAATAAGCAAGAAAGGTGTTAGTATGATTGATTTAACAGCAATGAATAATAAAGAATTTACTTTAAATGCAGATCATATAGAAAAGATTGAAGAAGTTCCTGAAACTTTAATAACACTTACCAATGGGAAAAAGTATATTGTTTTAGAAACTATACATGAAGTAAAAGATAAGGTTATAAGATATAAAAATAGAATAGCTACGTATAGAATTTAGGGGGAATTGATGTGAAGAAAACAGATATTATGACGCCGGCTGGGTTTGTACTTGGAGCTGCCTTAATAGGATATGGAATTGTTTCTGGAGGTCCTTTTAGTATATTTATTGATATTCCATCAATATTCATATGTGTTGGAGGATCTTTAAGTGCTTTATTTATAACATATACTATGGATGAAATCAAAGAGATGTTTGGAAGTCCTGGTAATGCATTTAAAGAAAGCAGTGCTTCTCAAAAAGATATAATAGTACAGTTTTCAAATCTTTCACAAAGAGCAAGAAAAGACGGTTTATTATCTTTAGAAGAAGATATAAGTAATTTAGAAGATCCATTCTTAAAAAAGGGTATGCAAATGGTTGTTGATGGTATTGAGCCGGAAACTATTAAGGAAATATTAGAACTAGATATATATGAAACTGAAAATAGAGGAATGAATGTGGCAGGTATGTATAGTGCTTGGGGTGGATATGCTCCAGGGTTTGGTATGATAGGTACATTAATAGGGCTAGTTCAAATGATGCAAAACTTAAATGATATTCAAAGTATAGCTGTTGGTATGGGAGTTGCACTTCTTACAACTTTCTATGGTTCATTCTTAGCTAATTACTTTTGTAATCCAATAGGTGCAAATTTAAAAAGACAATGTGCATTAGAAACTGGTACAAGAACTATGATGTTAGAAGGTATCTTAGCAATACAATCAGGTGTTAACCCAAGAATTGTAGAAGAAAAACTTTTAACTTATTTATCTGCAAAAGAAAGATTAGAATATATAAATAGTAATACAGAAAATACAGAAGGAGTTGCATAAGTTATGGCAAGGAAAAAAGTACAGCGTGATGAACCAAGCGGTGATGAATGGTTAGCTACCTACTCTGATTGTGTTACTCTTTTGATGACTTTTTTTGTTCTTTTATATGCAATGTCTTCTACTGATGAAGCTAAAATGAGAGCACTTTCTCAAGCTTTCAGAAGTGTAATGGCAGGTGAAGTTGGGGATAGTATTTTAGAATATAATTTATATAATGGTGATGTTCCTTTAATTGGTGGAGAAACACCAACAGATACTGTAGATGGTGAAAATATTGAAGAAAGTATGTACTATCAAGTAAGTAAATTTGTTAAGGAGCATGAATTAGAAGCGGCAGTGGAAATAATTGAAACTGAACAAGGTGTTGCCATTCAAGTTAGAGAAAGTATACTTTTTGAAACTTCAAAATCAACTTTAAGGGAAGATAGCAAGGAAGTATTATCATCTATTGCAGAATTATTATCGTCTATAGATAATACTATTGTAGTAGAAGGGCATACTGATAATAGACCTATTTCTACAGCAGAATTTCCTTCTAACTGGGAATTGTCAGTGGATAGAGCTGTAAATGTAGTAAAATATTTTGTTGAAAATACAGGCATAGATCCAAAAAGATTAAGTGCTACAGGATATGGTGAACATCATCCAGTGGTGCCTAATGATACTGAAGAAAATATGGCTAAAAATAGAAGAGTAAATATTTTAATTATAGCTGATGATAAGGAGTAAGAAATGGCAGAAGAAAAGAAAAAAGGTAAAGGTAAACTAATTATTATTATAGTTGTAGCATTATTACTGCTAGGTGGAGGAGTTTTTGCTGGAGTATATTATGGTATGTCAAAGGCAAATGCTGAAGAAGCACCAATAGTAGAAGCTTATACTGAATTAGGGCAATTGCTTGTAAATTTAAGTGATGAAGGTAGCAAAAAATATGTGCAAATGACTGCTACTGTTACTTATGACAGTGCTAATACAGAAGTAGGAGAAGAAATTACTACTAAGCTTGTTGCTTTAAGAGATTCAGCAATATTTTATTTAAAATCTTTAAAAACTTCAGATTTTACTGCTGATAATGAAGTTAATTTAAAGAGAGATTTAGTACAAAGATTAAATTCAAATTTAAAATCTGGAACTATTATAGATATTAAATTTAATGAACTTTTAGTTCAATAATAGGAAGTACATATATATGGAATTTGTATTGATGAGTATTAAAATTATAGGAACATTAATAGTTCTTATACTTTTAATGCTCTTACTATTAAAATTTAATGAAAGCAAATTAAATGAGGTAAATTCAAGAAAAACTATAAGAGTAATTGAAAGAACTCAGTTATCAAAAGATGTATCTTTACAAATAATAAAGATAGGAAAAAAAGCATATGTAATGTCAGTATCACCTTCTAAAGGTGAATTTATAAAAGAGCTAACTGAAGAAGAGCTAAATGAGATTGAAGTTTTAAAGAAATTTGAAATTGAAAAAAATAAAGAAGCTTTTAATAATATTATAAAGCCTTTTGAGGAAGTAATAAATAAACTAAAGAAAAGGAAAAATAAATATGAAAAATAAAAAAGCTTATAAATTAATAGTGTTTTTTATAATAGCAATTACTTTCATGATTCCAAAGGAAGCTTTTGCATCGCCACATTTTAATTTATCTGTTAGTAGTGGAGATACTCCAGCAGATTATGTGGATAGTATAAAAATACTTATATTTTTTACAATGTTAACATTATTACCATCATTTATAATAATGTTTACATCATTTACTAGAATAACGGTGGTCTTTTCATTATTAAAGAATGCCATAGGAGCGCAGCAATCAATACCTAGTCAAATTTTAGTTGGATTAGCTATTTTTTTAACTATTTTCATAATGCAACCAGTATATACAGAAATAAATGAAGTTGCATTAAAGCCGTATTCAAATGAAGAAATAACTTTTGAGCAAGCACTTGAAAATGCATCTAATCCAATAAAGGATTTTATGTTAAAAGAAACAAGGCAAAAGGATTTGGAATTATTTGTTGATGCCGCAAAGCTTAATAGTGGAGAATTAACAAGAAAAAATATTCCTTTATATTCTATTGTTCCTGCTTTTGCCATAAGTGAATTAAAAACAGCATTTCAAATAGGATTTTTATTATTTGTACCATTTATGGTAATAGATATGATAGTAGCCAGTGTGCTTATGTCTATGGGTATGATGATGCTTCCACCAACAGTTATATCTTTGGCATTTAAATTGTTATTATTTGTAATGGTAGATGGATGGAATTTAATTGTAAAATCATTAATTACAAGTTTTTCGTGAGGTGAATAAAAGTGAGTGAAGCGTTATTAAATGGAATAATAAAAGAATCTATAATGACAGTAATAAAGGTGGCAGGACCTTTTTTAGCTGCTGCATTAATTATAGGTCTTATAATAAGTATAATTCAAGCAACAACCCAAATACAGGAACAAACTTTAACTTTTGTTCCAAAATTGTTAGGAATATGTGCAATAGGATTATTTTTGGCTTCTTGGATATCAAAAACTATGGTTCAATATACAGAAAATATATATAATATCATTACTAAGATATCTTAGGAGGATAAATGATAGATTCAGAAATTATTTTTACTGTTATGTTTATCTTCGTAAGATTATCAGCATTTTTTATAGTTTTTAATATTATTTTTCCAAATGGAACACCAAAGGTACTGAAATTAGCTATTCCAATGATTTTAGCTTTTGCAATTGAACCAACGGTTTCCAATGCAAGTATGGAAATTATAAATAATATTAATAAGCTACTGATATATTTTTTAAACGAAGGGATTACTGGAGCACTTTTAGGACTTGTAACTAAAAGTTTATTTCAAATATTAAAGCTTGCTGGAAGTTGGATTGATCTTCATATAGGATTTAGTATGTTGTCACTGGCAGATGCCAGTGCATCATCAACTACAACTGTAACAGGAAAGTTACTTGAATATTGTACTTTAGTATTATTTTTTATAACAGATGCACATCATTTGATCATTAAGTCATTAATAGAAAGTTTTTCAGTTGTTTCTGTAGGTTCATCAATAATTTCATCAGAATCTATGATGGAAAGTATGCAGATAATAATAGAATATTTCTTTATGGGAATAAAAATTGCATTACCTATAGTTATTATAATTATAATGACAGACATATGTATGGGATTAGTATCTAGAGTAGTTCCACAAATAAATGTAATGATTTTAGGTATGCCTGTAAAGATGATAGTAGGGTTATTAATGATTACACTTTCTATAGCCATAATAAATAAAGTTTTTATAGGTGCTTTAAGTTATTTACCTTCAGTTATAAGAAGAATATTAAATGTAGCTCCTGTAGCACTTATTTTTATGTCAGATGATAAAACAGAAGAAGCTACTCCTAAAAAGAAGTCTGATGCTAGAAAAAAAGGTCAAATTGCTAAAAGTAAAGATATAGGAATTGCTCTTACTACCATAGCAACTTTATTGGTGATTATGACTTTAAGTGATAAGATAATTAATAACTTTAAAGAAATAATAATTTATTATTTAAGCAATGTAGGCTCTATGGAGTTGACAGATGGTTTATTAAAGTCAATTGCAAGTAATTCTTTTACTAAATTTGCTTCAACAGTTATATTGGTAGTAATACCTATAATGGTTGCAGGAATAGTAGCTAGTTTAATGCAAACAGGATTTTTATTAACTGGAGAACCATTAAAACCTTCTTTAAAAAAGCTTAATCCTTTAAATGGTATTAAAAATATGTTTTCTAAGAAAAGTGCCTTTGACCTTTTAAAGAATCTATTGGTGGTAACTATTGTTACTTACATTGGATATTCTTATATGAAAGATAATTATAATGATATTCTTCATATATCAACATTAAATGTTTCAAGTATAGGTAGTGAAATAAAACAGATAGTTGTTGGTTTATTTACTAAAATAGTAATACTTTTAATAGTGCTGGCAGCTACTGATTATTTTATTCAATTTAGGTTCCATAATAAAGAACTTAGAATGTCTAAGCAAGAAATAAAGGATGAATATAAGCAGATGGAAGGGGATCAACAGGTAAAGGCTAAGATAAAGCAAAAACAAAGAGCCATGATAACTCAAGGTATGATGAATGCCGTGGGAGATGCCACTGTAGTTATTACCAACCCAACTCATATAGCTGTAGCTATAAAGTATGAAGATGGACAGAATAATGCACCTAAATTGGTTGCAAAGGGAATAGATCATTTAGCCATTAGAATTAAGGAAAAGGCCAAGGAAAATGATGTTCCAATAATAGAAAATAAACCTTTAGCAAGAATGATTTATAAAGAGGTAGAATTGGACAGAGAAATACCACAGGAAATGTATCAAGCTGTAGCTGAAATTCTTGTGGCTATATATAAAATGAAAAAATAAGATAATTAAAAGGATTGATGAAATTGGCTATCGATAGAAAGTTTAATTTAAAAGAAAATCTTGATGTGTTGGTGGCTTTTGGGGTAATTGGTATTGTACTTATGATAATAATACCATTACCATCAATAGCTTTAGATATTTTACTGGCACTCAACATAACTTTATCAATTATTGTAATAATGATTACTATGTTTACCACAAGCGTACTACAATTATCAGTTTTCCCAACATTACTATTGGTAGTTACCTTATTTAGATTGGGGCTTAATATTTCTTCTACAAGACTTATATTAAGTAAAGGTGATGCAGGAAGTATAATTACTGCCTTTGGTGATTTCGTAGTTGGTGGAAATTATGTTGTTGGAGTTATTATATTCTTAATAATTATGATAATACAGTTTCTTGTTATAACTAATGGGTCTACTAGAGTTGCAGAAGTTTCTGCAAGATTTACATTAGATGCAATGCCTGGTAAGCAAATGAGTATTGATGCTGATTTAAATTCAGGATTAATAGATGAAGCAACGGCTAAAAAAAGAAGAGCTGATTTGCAGTCTGAAGCAGATTTTTATGGAACCATGGACGGGGCATCTAAGTTTGTTAAAGGTGATGCTGTAGCAGGTATAATAATTACTGTAATAAATGTTTTAGGTGGAATTATAATTGGTATTACTCAAATGGGTATGTCAGCTGGAGAGGCAGCTAGTCGTTTTGTTATTTTAACAATAGGTGATGGGCTTGTAAGTCAGGTTCCAGCATTACTTATTTCTACTGCTGCTGGTATTCTTGTAACTAGATCAAATTCAAAAAATAATTTCGGTAAAACTTTAACTACTCAGTTATCAGCTTTCCCAGTGGCTCTTGGAATTGCA
>OMGY01002457.1_pt1 | contig 13980 bp, 13 predicted proteins | sample 1674461 | NCBI WGS metagenome assembly OMGY01 (sample SAMN05578579, study PRJEB25193) | human gut metagenome | biome: Human Microbiome; feature: human-associated habitat; material: feces | host: Homo sapiens | place: USA:Birmingham
CAGGGCACTGGTCATGCTCTTGCCGACACCGCCTTTGCCCGAAACAACGCCGATGACCTTTTTCACGCTGCTGTTGGGGTTGGGGGCATCGTGCTCAGGTGCGGCGGTGCGGGAAGAACATGCTGCCCCGCAGGTGGAACAGTCATGGGTACATTCTTCGCTCATACTCTAACCTTTTCTCCTTTATCTTAATTAGACAGATCGTCTTGACCATCCCATATCATACCATAAAACCGGGTGGGAAACAACCCACAGGGGCGCTCATCTTCACAAGAGTGCATATTGCCCGGGAAAGGCCGCATACACTGAACCGAACGCCTGTGCGGGGGAAGGAGGAAGACCATGGGGCAGAGCTACCTGAAAAACGCCGCCCTCCTGACCGGGGCGGATGTCCTGCTGCGGCTGGCCGGGATGGGCCTGCGCATCTATCTGGCCAACGCCCTGGGCGGCGAGGGGATGGGGCTGTACCAGCTGGTGCTGGCGGTCTACTCGCTCTTTGTCACGCTGGCAACGGCGGGGGTCTCGGTGGCGGCCACCCGGCTGATGGCTGAGGAGCTGGCCCGGGGCCGGGCACAGGCGCGGGGGATGCTGGTGCGTCTGGCGGGCACGGGGCTGCTGCTGGGTGCGGCGGCCATGGCGGCGCAGTATGGGCTGGCCGGGGCTGCTGCCCGGTGGTGGCTGGGAGATGTGCGGGCAGCGGGCGCGCTGCGGGTGTCGGCCTTCGGGATGCCCTGGATGGCCCTCTCGGCTGTGCTGCGGGGGTTCTTTATCGCCCGGCGGCGGGTGGAGCCCAACGTGCTGAGCCAGCTGGTGGAGCAGAGTGTGCGGATCGGGATCATCTGGTACGCGCTGGAATGGGGGAGCGCGCCGGACGTGAGCGCCCGCTGCACGGCGGTGCTGGCCGCCACGGCAGTGAGCGAAGCGGTGTCGGCCTGTATCCTGCTGCTGTTTTACCGTGGGGAGGCGGTGCGTGCGTTCGGCGCAGAAAAGGCCCGACGGCCTGCGGACCCTGCCCGGCGGCTCTGGGAGATCCTGTGGCCGGTGGAGGGCGGGCGGTGCCTTGCCAGCGCCCTGCACACGGCGGAGAACATGCTGGTGCCCGCCTGCCTGACGGTCTGCCTGCTGGATGCCGGGGGCCGCAGCGCCGCGGTGGCCCAGTACGGCAGCCTGAAGGGGATGGCCCTGCCTCTGCTCACCTTTCCCTTTGGGCTGCTGGGGAGCCTTTCGGTGCTGCTGATGCCGGAGATCACGCAGGCCCATATTCTGGGCCAGACCAAACGTCTCAATGCGCTTTTGGACCGGATGCTGCGGCTCACCGGTTATTTTTCTGCATTGGCGGGGACGCTGTTCTGGGTGTGGGGACGGCCGCTGGCACAGCTTTTGTACCAAAGTGCGGATGCCGGGTTTTATCTGGAAACGCTGGCTCCTGCCATGCCGCTGATGTATCTGGAAAGCATGGTGGACGGTGCCATGAAAGGGGTAGGGGAGCAGAAGGCGGCCTTCCGCTACAGCGTGTGGGATTCCATCCTGCGCATTGGCGGGGTGGTGGCGCTGCTGCCGCGCTTTGGCATGAAGGGCTTTTTGGCAGTGATCCTGCTTTCCAGCCTGTACACCTGTGCGGCCAACACCGGGCATCTGCTGTTTTCCAGCGGCACGCAGCATGCATTCCGCCGCTGGCTGGGTGCACCGGCACTGGCAACTGTGCTGGCCGCGGCGGCTGGCATGGCGCTGCGGAAGCTGCTTGCGGATGGGTTTGCGGCTCGGCTGCCTTTGCAGCTGGCCGCGTTGGGCATAGGCGGCTGCGCTACCACAGGAGTGTTCCTACTGGCGGCATGGCCGCTGGGCCTTGGAGAGGAAGCAGCCGCGCTCTGGGCTGCGCACCGGCCCGGCAGACCGAAAAAATAGAGAGAGTTTGGCAGCGGATTCAAATTTTCTGGACATTCTGCAGTGTTCTGAGTATAATATAAAGATAGGGCTGTCCGGTGTGCCGGATACTCTGTGAAACCGGAAGCTCCTTCCGGCCAAAACTGCGGCTCTTGTGCCGTATGTAAAAGAGGACTTTTTTGTGAAAGATAAAAAGAACACACCGCAGGTGCTTGCGCGCCGGGCGCTGCTTGTGCTGCTGGATGCAGCCATTGTTGCATTCAGCTTTTATTTTGCGCTTCTGCTGCGGGCAGACGGAGCAGTGGAAGCTGCTTGGTGGCCGCATAACCGTGAGCTTCTGTACGAAAATCTGCTATGGATCGTGGCGGTGTACATTGCCAGCTTTCTGTTCAGCGGGCTGTACTCCGTACTGTGGAAGTATGCCGGTGAACGCGACCTGATGCGTCTGGCGGCAACGGTGGCTGTGCCTACCGTTATCGTCTACGGTGTCAACCGTCTGTGCATCCACGGCGTGCTGTTCAACTCCGCCAACTGTATGGCGGCGGTGCTCATCTTCCTGCTGGTGGGCGGCAGCCGTCTGGCATGGCGGCTGTTCCTGAATCACCCGCTGGGCGAAAAGCTGCGCGGCGCTGCCAGCAGAGACCCCAACCGGCCCGTGATGATCGTGGGTGCAGGAGAGGCCGGTGCATGGGCCATCAACGTGTGCAAGTCCAATAAGGAATATGGGCATGCTGTGGTGGCGGTTGATGACGACCCCGCAAAGCTGAACCAGACCATCCACGGGGTGCCGGTGAAGGGCACGCTGGAGGACATCCCGGAGCTGTGCACACGCTACGGCATCCACAGCATCATCATTGCCATCCCCACCCTGAAGGGCAGCAAACTGAACCATGTCATCGACCTGTGTGTCAGCACCCATTGTGCGGTGCAGCTGCTCAGCGACCCGCAGCTGGTGGGCAGCGGCGCACCCCAGCAGGGAGCCTTCCGCGAGCTGAACCCGGCGGATTTCCTTTCCCGCGATGAGGTGACGCTGGATACGGATCAGATCTCCGGCTACCTCACCGGCAAGACCGTTCTGGTCACGGGCGGCGGCGGCTCCATCGGCAGTGAGCTGTGCCGCCAGATCATGCGCTACCGCCCGCGCCAGCTGTTGATTTTCGATATTTACGAAAACTGCGCCTATGAGCTGGAAATGGAGCTGCGCAATAAATACGGTGCAGATATCAACGTTGTCACGCTGATCGGCTCCATCCGCGATATCAAGCGTCTGGATGAAGTGTTTGAAACCTATCATCCATCCGTTGTGTTCCATGCGGCTGCCCACAAGCATGTGCCGCTGATGGAAGTAAGCCCGGCGGAAGCCGTTAAAAACAACGTGTTCGGCACCAAAAACCTGCTGACCAGCGCGGCGGAGCATGGGGTGGAGCGCTTTGTGCAGCTTTCGACCGATAAGGCGGTCAATCCTACCAATGTTATGGGCTGCACCAAACGCATCTGCGAAATGCTGATCCAGACCTTTGCTAAGAACACTTCCATGAAGTGCATGGCCGTGCGCTTTGGCAATGTGTTGGGCAGCCATGGCAGCGTGATCCCGCTGTTTGAAGAGCAGATCAAGAACGGCGGCCCCGTTACCATCACCCACCCGGACATCGTGCGCTACTTTATGACGATCCCGGAAGCTGCCCAGCTGGTGCTGCAGGCCGGCGGTCTGGCCCAGAGCGGCAGCATCTATGTGCTGGATATGGGTGAGCCGGTCAAAATCATGGACCTGGCCACCCGGCTGATCCGGTTCTATGGTTATGAGCCGAACGTAAACATGGAAATCAAGGTAACGGGCCTGCGCCCCGGCGAAAAGCTGTACGAGGAGCTGATGCTGGATTCCGAGCAGGACCGCATGACCAAAACCGCCCACGATAAAATCTTTATTGCTCCGCCCATGCAGATTGACCTGGCGGCATTCTATGAGGAACTGCAGAACCTGCGTCACGATGCGGAGCATAATGACGAGGGCGTGGTGCTCAGCCTGCAGCGCATGGTGGGCACTTATCACCCTAACCGCGTGGTGAACGAGGACCACACCGTAAGCGCCGCCCATGGCAACACTGAAACCATTGATAAGGAAGAGCTGCAAAAGGCGCTGGACGAACAGCATTCCACCCAGCAAAACGCCCAATGACGGCGGCCTGGCCGGGGCCTGCGGGCGCAAAACCTTCCCCAAGGAGGCTTGACTTATGTATGAATCCTGCATCAAGCGTTTGCTTGACCTGATTTTGTCGCTGGCAGCCTGTGTGGTGCTGGCAATCCCAATGGGAATTATTGCCCTGTGGATCAAAAAAGATTCGCCGGGACCGGTGTTCTTTAAGCAGCGCCGGGTTGGCCGCGGCAAAAAATGCTTTAATATCTTAAAGTTCCGCACCATGCGCGGGGATACCCCCCACGATGTGCCCACCCACCTGCTGAAAAACGCAGACAGCTATATCACCAAAAGTGGGGCGTTCCTGCGCCGCACCAGCCTGGATGAGCTGCCGCAGATCTATAACATTGTGGCAGGGCAGATGTCCATCATCGGCCCGCGCCCGGCGCTGTATAATCAGTATGACCTGATCGCCGCGCGCGATGCTGTGCACGCCAATGACATCCGCCCCGGTCTGACCGGTCTGGCCCAGATCAATGGCCGCGATGAGCTGCCGATTGATGTGAAAGCCCGCTATGACGGTGAGTATGCCGCTGACATCACTTTCCTGAACGATGCAAAAATCTTTTTGCATAGCATTACTTATGTGTTCCAGCGCCGCGGCGTGGTAGAAGGCGGTACCGGCACCATGCAGCAGGCCGAAAACAGCCAAAAAAAGCAGAAATAATCCCCGCTTTGGCAATTTGACCAAATGGAAAACCACTGCAAAACCAACATATTTTGCTAAAAAATCCAAATTAACCAAGAAAATATTGAGTTTTTCGTTGAAATATGTTGCAAAAGTCAACCTGATTGTGTAAAATATACATTGTAGTTAAATCTATTTGTGTCAAAATAACAGCAATGAGCCGATGGGAGCTTCTGTTCGGCCATTGTCAATTTGCATATAAACATGAAGGAGAGGCAGTATTATGGCAAACAGGGTATTCCAGAACGTGGTCTACCAGATGAAGGACGCGATCGACCGCGTGGTAGGCGTGGTGGACGAAACGGGAGCCGTCATCGCCTGCTCCGAGCTGGGGCAGATCGGCGAAATGCGGGAAGGCTTTGCTGTTGCCCGCCTGACGGCCGGGGATGCCTTTGAAAAGGACGGTTATGCCTACCACCAGTTCTCCAACGCAAAACATAACGATTATGCTGTGTTTGTGGAAGGCAACGATCCCACTGCCGCCCAGTTTGCTTCGCTGCTGTCCATCAGCCTGCAGAGCATCAAGCAGTACCACGATGAAAAGTTTGATAAAACCAATTTCATCAAGAATGTGGTGCTGGATAATATCCTGCCCGGTGATATTTACGCCAAAGCGCGGGAACTGCACTTTGTTTCGGATGTGCAGCGCGTGGTTCTGTTGATCCGCGTTACCTCCGGCAATGATATTTCCGCTTATGATGTGGTCAGCAGCCTGTTCCCGGATAAACAGAAAGACTTCGTGTTCAACATCAGCGAAACAGATACCGTGCTGGTGAAAGAAATCCGCCCTGATAACAATACCCGCGATATGGAAAAGCTGGCAGCTTCCATTGTGGATACCCTGCAGGGCGAACATTATATCAAGGCAGTTGTCGGCATCGGCACCCCCATCAGCAACATCAAGGATCTGGCCTCCTCCTTTAAGGAGGCGCAGATTGCCATGGAAGTTGGTAAGGTATTTGATACCGAAAAGCAGGTCATCAGCTATGATCACCTGGGCATTGCCCGCCTGATTTATCAGCTGCCTACCACCCTGTGCGAAGCATTCCTGCGCGAAGTATTCAAGCAGGACAGCATTGATTCGCTGGACTCGGAAACGCTGTTCACCATCCAGCGCTTTTTTGAGAACAACCTGAACGTTTCCGAAACCAGCCGCGGTCTGTTTGTGCACCGCAACACGCTGGTTTACCGCCTGGAAAAGATCAAGAAGCTGACCGGCCTGGATCTGCGCAAGTTTGACGATGCGATTGTGTTCAAGGTAGCCCTGATGGTCAAAAAGTATCTTTCCTCTGACCCTGCCCGTTACTAAAATATCCTATAAGCGCTTTTTCCGCGCCCCCCTGCTTGGTGGGCGCGTTTTTTGTTGCAGGTTTGCTGGAAGAGAAGATGAGCGGATAAGTGGAATGCAGGAGAGGGGAGAACGGAAAAAGGGGCGGATGAATAAGCATAAAGGCAAGTCTATAGCCATACACAGCCCGCACAGGCCGTAAAATTTACAAAGTTTCCACAAATTGCCCAAAAACACAAAATTGACGAAAATGCGATATATTCCACAAGGCACCCGCTGCACGGAATCTTGACGGGGCGGGCTTCCTATGGTACATTATTAAATGTATCGTTTTGCCCTGGGGTGTAGTGTACCATTTTGCACGCCATGGCCGGGAAGTGCTGTATTGCTTTAGGAGCGCCATTCATGATCGATTTTGAACATGTTACCAAAGTATATGAAACCCAAAATGATGAAAATGTGGCGTTGGAAGATATCAACATCCACATTGATGAAGGGGAATTCGTTTTTATCCTGGGCCATTCCGGCGCGGGCAAATCCACATTCCTCAAACTGATCCAGATGGAAGAAAAGCCCACCGAGGGCAAAATTTATATCAACGATCAGGACCTGACCACCATCAAGCGCCGCAAGGTGCCTTATCTGCGCCGCCAGATGGGTGCGGTGTTCCAGGATTTCCGCCTGATCCCCACCATGACGGTGTACGAGAACGTGGCTTTTGCCATGCGCGTGACCAACATCAATAACAAAACCATCAAGAACCGTGTACCGTTCGCCCTCAGCCTGGTTGGCCTGGAGGATAAGATGGACCGCCTGCCGGATGAGCTTTCCGGCGGCGAGCAGCAGCGCGTTGCCGTGGCCCGCGCCCTGGCCCATGGCCCCAAGCTGATCATTGCGGACGAGCCTACCGGCAACATTGACCCCGAAATGAGCATGGATATCATGCAGCTGTTCGAGGCCATCAATAAAGTGCATATCACCGTTGTGGTTGTTACCCATGAGCATGAGCTGGTGCACAAGCTGGCCGCCAAGTATAACAACCGAATCATCACGCTGGCCAACGGGCATGTGGCATCTGATACCGCCCACCCCGAAGTGGCGCAGGAGTACGAAGAATGGCTTGCTGCCCGCCAGAACGATGATGAATACGAGTATGAGGATTAAGGAGGGGTAGACCATGCGTTTTTCCAGTTTTACCTACCTCGTGGGGCAGGGCCTGCATAACCTCAAGGCAAACAAAATGATGACGCTTGCCTCTATGGGCGTGTTGATCGTCTGTATGATTTTGGTTGGCGCAGCATTTTTGTTCGGCGCTAATATTGATTCCATGGTGGCCTATATCGGTGAGCAGAACGAAACGGTTGCGTTCATCAATGATGACGCTGATACCGCCGCCGTGGAGGAAGCCATCCGCAGCATTCCGCATGTGGCTGGGGTGGAGTTCATCTCCAAAGACCAGATGCTGGACGAGTACAGCCAGCGCCTGGAAGGCTACACCAACCTGAAAGAGATGTTCCAGAACGATAACCCGCTGCTGGCCAACTATGTGGTGCGTGCCGATGACCCGGCCAACATCTCCAGCGTGGCCGCAGCATTACAGAATGTGGACGGCGTGCGCGCGGTCAACTCGCCGCAGGCCATGTCAGATCTGTTTGTTTCGCTGCAAAAGGCGGTTACTTATGTCTGCTATGGCCTGGTCATCGTGCTGGCCATCGTCAGCGTGGTGGTCATCAGCAACACCATCAAAATTACCGTGTTCAACCGCCGCAAGGAGATTGGTATTATGAAGCTGGTTGGTGCAACCAACGGCTTTATCCGGTTCCCGTTCTTTGTGGAGGGTGTTACCTCCGGCCTGATCTCCGCGCTGATCGCTTCCGCCATTGTGTGCGGCGGATACTATGCCGTGTATGAATGGTACGGCAAGAACCCCACCAACCTGACGGCAATGTTTGGCGGCACACTGCTGCCGCTGCAGGACCTGTGGTATTATGTTGTGCTGGGCTTTATGCTGTTTGGCTTTGTGCTGTGCGGCATTGGCACTGCAACCAGCATCCGCAAACATCTGCAGGTCTGAGCACCCGGCGCTTGCCTTGAGCTTTTTGAACCGCCAAAACCCGTTTTACCCGCATCCCACCAAAGGGGGAAAGTTGAAAATGTCCATTGCCATCCGCCGCAATGTGCGGCGCGCAGGGGCTGCGCTGATGGCTGCCGTGGTTGCTGCGGCGCTGTGCCTGAATGCTGCCATGCCGGCCCATGCCGATGATAAGCAAAAAGAGCTGGAAAACAAAAAGAACGAGCTGCAGTCGGAACTGGACCAGATCCGCCAGCAGCTGAAAGACGTTGCCAGCGATAAAGCCGAAGCCGAGCAGCAAAAACAGCTGCTTGTGCAGGAGAAAAACACCATCAAGGGCCAGATCAATGCGCTGAATGACCAAATTGATGATATCAGCGCACAGATCGTGGAAAAAGAACAGCAGATCACCGATAAGCAGGCTGAAATTGACCAGAAGCAGGCAGAATACGATGACCGCTGGGCAAAATATAAAGAGCAGGTCGTCAGTATGCAGATGCTGGACCAGGGCGGCGGTATTGCGCTGCTTTCCACGGCGGAAAACATTTATCAGCTGTTGACCTTTGACCAGGTGCTGCAGGATATTTCGGATGCCAACACCCAGGCCTGCGAGGATCTGGAACAGCAGGGCATTGAGCTGACCAACGAGCGCACCCAGCTGGAAGAAGCGAAGGCATCGCTGGAAGCGGACGAAGAAGAGCTGCAGAACCAGAAAAGCCAGCTGGACAGCAAAACCCAGGAGCTGGCCAGCAACATTCAGGCCCAGGATGCCAGCATCTCCGCTGCCGCAGCGCAGGAGCAGGCTCTGGAAGAAGCCAAGAGTGATAAACAGGCAGAGTTCGATAAGGCTGCTGATGAATATGACGCTTACCTGAAATCTCTGATTGCCCAGACCCAAAGGAACTACGCCAATGCGCCCATCAGCTGCTCGCTGAACTTTATCTGCCCGCTGCCGAACTATAAGTATATCTCCTGCCAGTATGGCAGCGGCGGCCACAAGGGCGTTGACTTTGCCGCGCCCGGCGGCACCAACATCCGCGCTGTGGCAAGCGGCGTTGTCACCGTGTCCGGCTGGCACTACAGCTATGGCAACTATGTCATGATTTACCACGGCACCGACGACCAGGGCAACACCTATGCTACCCTGTACGCCCACATGAACAGCACCCCGCCGGTCAGTGTGGGCCAGAACGTTTCGCAGGGGGATGTCATCGGCCATGTTGGCACCACCGGCAACTCCACCGGCAACCACCTGCACCTGGAACTGCGTGTGAACGGTGCGCGCACCAACCCGCTGAACTATGTTCCGCACTAATGTTATGGTGTAGCTGAAAAAGCGCCAGCCGACACTTTATTTTCAGTTATGCCTTAGGCCTGACAGCCTGAAGGAGATCAATTTCGATGAACCAGCAAAAACATAAGCTTGTTGTGCGCATTGTCTGCCTGGTGATCGCCGTCTTGATGGTGGCAAGCCTTGCCGCAACGGCGTTTATGGCACTGCTTTGATCCGGCAGCAACGCACAACTTTTACGCAAGGGAGCACATTTTCGCTATGAGCAAAAAAGTCAGTCTTGGTGTGGCCGCAACCGTCACGCTGATTGCAATGGCCGTGACCTTTTCCATGACCATGACCGTATCCATGAACATGTTCAACAATACGGTTTCCAGTGTTAAAAACAAGGAGCGCATGTATAACAAGCTGTCCGAAGTGGACCGCTATGTGCGCGCCAATGAGTACTTTGATATCAACGATGATACGCTGAACGATACCATTGCATCCGGCTATATGCTGGGCATCAGCGACCGGTACGCCCGCTATTATTCCGCCAAGGCCTACAGTGAAAGAGTCGGTCTTGCCAATGGCCGCCTGATGGGCATTGGCGTTGCCGTTGTCAATTTTCCTGCAGATGTGGAGAAACTTCTGTTATGCAATTCCAGGAAGCTGGGCTGGAAAACAGATTGAGAAAGCTGTAAATGAAAGAAATATAAAGAAAGCGAATCTGCTGCATTTGACAGTGGTACCGTTATCAATTGGAATTCCATCGGCATTGCTTGTGTTTGTAGCGGTTGCATTCGGAGCTGATACAATTAATACTGTTTTAAACGCAATTCCTACAGTTGTTATGGATGGATTTAATGTGGCAGCAGGTGTTCTTTCTTGTGTCGGACTTGCTTTGTTGATTAAGATGATGTCAAACAGCAAAGTTCTACCGTATCTGTTCCTTGGATTTATTTGTGTAATTTATCTGGGAATGGATGTGATCGGAGTTGCTGTAGCAGGTCTTTGTATCGCATTTATCGCAGTGAGCAATATGAAGTTTGATACTGTAGAAGAGGAGGATTTCTGATATGGGAAATACAGAGAATGCAGATCAGAAACAGGAAATTATGACAGGTAAAGAGTACAGAAGTATTTTCTGGAGATCTTTTACAATTCAAAGTTCCTGGTCATTTGATAAAATGATGGCTTATGGTTACATGTATGCAATCGAAAAACCGCTTAGAAAAATTTATCCTAATGATGACGATTATTATGCAGCGTTGAAACGTCACACGGAGACATTTAATATTACACCGCATGTTTCTCCTTTTTTAATGGGACTCGGTGTAGCTATGGAAGAACAGAATGCCAAAAGTGAAGATTTTGATGCAGAATCAGTTAATAATGTAAAAGTTGGTCTTATGGGACCGTTATCCGGAATCGGTGATTCCTTTTTCTGGGGAACATTTCGAGTGATTGCAGCCGGAATCGGAATCGGTATCGCGCAGAGCGGAAGTATCTTGGGAGCGTTGGTTTACTTCCTTATTTATACGGCTATTCATTTTATTACAAAGATTCTTGCCGGTAAATATGGATATAAGCTAGGTGCATCTTTCCTTGAAAATGCTTCAGAGAATCATACGATGGAAAAGTTGTCTTACGGTGCATCTATTCTTGGTATGACGGTAATCGGTGCGATGGTTGCGACTATGGTATCGTTACAGACGACCCTTTCCTTTACATTAGCAGAAACAGAGACGACCTTACAGTCGATCTTTGATCAGATTTTCCCGGGCTTGCTTCCTCTTGGCGTAACGTTTCTGTGTGTGTGGCTTTACAATAAAAATGTAAAAACAATCTATATTATCCTTGGAATTTTTGCCGCATGTATTTTGGGTTGTGCAATTGGAATTTTCTAAGCTTGTTGTTTTTGATGTAGACGGAACCTTGAATCAAACAGAGCGTTATGCGATTGCGGCATATCGTAAAGCTTTGGAAGAGTTGGGGAGAGATGGTTTTACAGATGAGGAGCTAAAGCAACGGATTGGAGCCCCGTTTTCGGAGGATTTGAAATTTTTCTTTGGTGCAGATCAAAAGGCCGGCAAGTTATTTTTTGACAAAGTATCAGAGTATTGGTTTGAAGGTATGGAGGAAAATGGAAAAGCTTTTCCGGGAACAAAAGAGATGTTGGATTGTTTGAAGAAAATGGGGTTCGGAACGGCAATTTGTTCAAATGCTTATCCGGAAGAGTTGCATAATATTTTAAAGGTGCTGGAAATAGAAGATAAGTTTGATTATATTCAGGCATTGACGGAAGAAGGCACTAAGGTGAAAAGTTTGAAACGGCTTTTGGAAACATGTAAACCTGGGTGGGCTGTAATGGTAGGGGATCGAATCTACGACTTAGAAGCTGCGGAAGAGAACGAGCTGCCGTTTATCGCTTGCAAATATGGTTATTGTGCTCCAGGGGAATTGGATGGCTGCGAATATACAGCTACGAGTATTTCGGACATTCCTCTGATTGTCGAGCAAATGGTAATGAAGTAATATTTCCTTTTTTATTCCCTTATAAATAGGAAGAGTGGCGTTAAAGCTACTCTTCCTTTCTTTAAAAAGGAAGAAAAAGAGGGGAGAGGAGTTTTATGAGAGAAATATTGCCAAGCGTAGGGATTGACATAGGAACATCCACAACTCAGGTGATTTTCAGTAAACTTGAAATTGACAACACTAGTGGATTCGGTGCGATACCTAAAATAGAAATAGTATCAAAAGAGATTATTTATGAAAGTCCTGTTTATACAACACCTTTAAGAAATGAATGGGAGATTGATGCGGAACAAGTAAAGAAAATTCTATTTCATGAATATGAACAGGCGGGAATTAAACCGGAAGAACTGGAAACAGGAGCAGTTATTATTACGGGAGAGTCGGTTAAAAAGAAAAATGCTGGATGTACAGCAAAACAACTATCTGAAATTGCGGGAGATTTTGTAGTAGTTACAGCAGGTCCAGATCTTGAATCTGTTCTGGCAGGATGCGGTTCAGGGGCTGCGAAGCTCTCAGAAATATGCGGTGGACTTGTGGCGAACCTGGATATCGGAGGTGGCACTACGAACATCTGCATTTTCGAAAATGGAAAGGTAATCGATACTGCGTGCCTTGATATTGGAGGGAGGCTTATCAGAATTGAGGATGAAACGATTCAGTATATGTCCGAAAGTATTGTTAAAATCAGTACAGATATAAAGAGTTCGTTGGTTGTAGGGGCTCAAATAGATAAAACAGATTTAAAACCACTGCTGCAAAGAATGATACAGCTACTTGAGGAGGAGATGGGCTTTCGTCAGAAAACCGACTTGCTTTCTGCTGTTTATACGAATCATGGACTAAAAAAGAATTACAAACTTAGTCATATTGTCTTGTCTGGCGGTGTTGCGGCTTGTGTTCAGGCGCTGAATAATTCTGCAGATGGAAAAATAGAAGATGAATTCTTATATGATGATATAGGGGTATTGCTGGCGGAAGAATTGAAAAACAGCTTATTATATGAAGAAATGGATCAGAAAAGTCAGGAGAAATTACTTCCTCAAAAGGAAACACTTCGAGCGACTGTTATCGGAGCGGGGAATTATGCGGTTCATATATCGGGGAGCACAATTACTTGTTGCGACGGAAACTTTCCTTATAAAAATGTGTCTGCAGTCCGCATTTCTCTAACATGCAAAGAGGAAATCGGAAACATAAAAGGTGAAATACGAGAACAGCTTCGGCTCTTGTTTGAGCAGGACGAGGAGTTGCCGTTGTTTGCAATTTCGTTCGCAGGCATTCCAAGACCGGGATTTTATGAAATTGAGGATATGGCAGAGGAGTTTTGCAAGGTATGCAAACAATATAATCTGGGAAACCAGGAGAAACCGGTGATCTTAATTATGGAAGAGGATCATGGGAAATCATTAGGACAGGCATTGCGACGGAAACTGAAACACGACTGTAATATAGAAGGATCCATTTTATCGATTGATTGTGTGAAGTGTAAAAGCGGAGATTATGTAGATATCGGAAAACCGGTATCGAGAGGAACGGTTATTCCGATTGTTGTAAAAACATTGATTTTTGAATAAGGAGGAGAGCCAATGTTGTTGAAGACAAAACTACTGGGACAAGTATATGAGTTTCGTTCGATTCGGGAGGTTTTGGCAAAAGCAAGTGAAAAGAAATCAGGAGATTCTCTTGCCGGAATCGGCGCTACAAGCAAACTGGAACGTGTTGCTGCGAAAGAAGTGTTGAGAAATTTAACGATTGCGGATTTGAGAAATCATCCGGCGGTGCCATATGAAATAGATTTTGTGACAAGGATTATCCAGGATGATATAGATGAAACGATATATGAGAAAGTGAAGACGTGGACAATAGAGGCATTGCGTCACTGGATACTGGATGAAAAAACAACAGGTATGGATTTGCTTTTAGTATCGAAAGGATTAACTAGTGAAGTGATTGCTGCTGTGGCAAAATTAATGAGTAATCTGGACTTGATCTATGCAAGCAAAAAAATACCTGTCAAAGCAACCTGCAATACAACGATCGGCGGGGA
>OMGY01002462.1_pt1 | contig 13952 bp, 17 predicted proteins | sample 1674461 | NCBI WGS metagenome assembly OMGY01 (sample SAMN05578579, study PRJEB25193) | human gut metagenome | biome: Human Microbiome; feature: human-associated habitat; material: feces | host: Homo sapiens | place: USA:Birmingham
CATGAAAATAATTTAAATATTAATAATTATAAAGATATATATATTGAATTAGTTCCAACTTTATTATTAATTGAAAATAAAGTTATTGTTAATGAATTAGTAGGTTATAAAGATATTGTTAAAAACTACTAAAAAAGTTTATTATTAATTACTTTATGATATAATCATAAATGTTAAGAGAAAAAAATATGAATTACAGTGAATTATTAAATGAAGAACAACTTAAAGCAGTTACTACTGAAAGTAAATATACGAAAGTAATTGCTGGTGCAGGATCGGGTAAAACTAGAGTATTAACTTATAGAATTAGTTATTTAATGTCTAATATGAATGTTTATCCTAGTCAAATATTAGGTATAACATTTACTAATAAAGCCGCTAAAGAAATAAAAGATCGTGTTTTGAATATTTGTCCTACTGCCACTAATATGGCTTTAAGCACAATTCATTCATGGTGTGCAAGATTTTTAAGACAATTCTATGAATATATTAATTATCCAAGAAATTTTACAATTCTTGATGATGAAGACCAAATGAATATTATGAAAGATATTTTTGTTGGTCATGGAAGTAATAAAAAAGATCCTCAAATTAAAGAATGTTTATATTGGATTGGCAGTAAAAAAACTGAAGGATTCCAATATAAAGATTTACAAAATACTAAATTTCCTAATCCAGTTATGAATAAATATTTAGAATATTTTGGTGAATATACTGAAACATTACAAAAAATGGCTTGTTTAGATTTTGATGATTTATTATTAAAAACTATTGATATTCTTAGGGATAATGAAAATGTTAGATCTATTTATCAAAATAAAATAAAACATATATTAGTTGATGAATTCCAAGATATTAATGATGTTCAATTTGATTTAATAACTTTGTTAATGGGTGAAAATACTTCTTTATATGTAGTAGGTGATCCAGATCAAACTATCTATACTTGGAGAGGCGCGAATAATAAAATAATGTTAGATTTAGAAAAGAATTTGAAGCCTTATTATCCAAATGCTGAAGTAACTACTATAATCTTAAAAAATAATTATCGTTCTACTAAAAATATTCTTGATTGTGCAAATATGTTAATTGCTAATAACGAAGAAAGAATAAAAAAAGATTTATTTCCAGTTAATCCTAATGGAGAAGAAGTAACTGTATTTAATTCAAGAACAGTGGGAGAAGAAGCTTCTTATATTGCCTCAACAATTCAAGATTATGTTAAAGAAAAGAATATGAAATATAATGAATTTGCTATTCTTTATCGTAGTAACTATTTAACTAGAGAACTTGAAACTCAATTAAATTTACATCAAATTCCTTATAAATTATTTGGTGGACAAAAATTCTATCAAAGAAGAGAAATAAAAGATGTTCTTGCTTATTTATATTTAATTGTTAACCCTTTAGATTCTCAATCATTAGAAAGAATTATTAATGTTCCAAAAAGAAATATTGGACCTACTTCTGTTGATTTAATAAAAAAAGAAGCTGAAGAAGCCGGACAAAGTACATATTTATATATCAAAGAAAATGTTGATAATATAGATTTACCACTTGCTAAAAAGAATGCTTTAAAAACTATGGTTAAAATTATTGAAAGCACTAAAAATGGTATTAATCAAGTTACTAAAAGTGATGAATATGGTTTAGTGGTTGAAAATATGTTGAATAATTTAGATTATTTTAATTATTTAAAAGATGATGATAATGGAGAAGAAAGAGTAGAAAACGTTAAAGAATTTATTGGAACTATTCAAGCTTTCTTTAAAAATAATCCTAATAGTGAATTTGATGATTTTATGATAAATGCAACTTTACAAGCATCAAGTGATGAAATTGAAGATGGTAATTATGTTTCATTAATGACTGTACATACTGCCAAAGGCCTTGAATTTGATGATGTCTTTATTTATGGTTTTAATGAAGGAGTATTCCCTTCTAGTAGAGCTATTGAAGAATCTAAAAAAGGTATTGAAGAAGAAAGAAGATTAGCTTATGTAGCTATTACTAGAGCAAGAAAAAAATTATTTATAACATGTAATCAAGATTTTTCTTATGTACAAGGATCAAGTTTAAAACCTTCAAGATTTTTATTAGAAGCAGGTTTAAAAATTAAAAAGCCAGTATTTGAAGGATTTAAGAATACTTATATTAATTCTTACAATAATAATTTATATAAAAATACTAAAAAAGTGGAACCAAAAGTTAACATTAACCAAACAAATGGAGTAAAATCATGGAATGTAAATGATTTAGTAAGCCATGAACAATTTGGAATAGGTCATGTTACAAAAGTAGTGTCTGATAAATTAATTGAAGTTATATTTGATGATCCTAATTATGGAGTGAAAACATTATTAAGTTCACATTATAAAATAAAAAAATTAGTTAGCTAGGAGGATAATTATATGAAAGAAATATCTTATGATTTATTAAAACAATGTGCTAATAATTTAATGTTTGATATGAAAGATGAAGAATATAAAACATTATTAAATGAATTTGGTACATTAATTGAACAAATGAAATTAATTGATAATATTGATGGTTTATCATCACTTGAACCAATGACATTTCCGTTTGATTGTACAACATCTTATTTAAGAGAAGATGAAGAATCTGAACCAATGCTTCCTTTAAATGAAGTATTGAAAAACGCCAAAGATGTAACAGCAAATCAAATTAAACTTCCAAAGGTGGTAAAATAAAATGGATTATTTAAATTTAAATATAGTTGAATTACATAAATTATTAGTTAATAAAGAAATAACTCCTTTAGAATTAACTAAATTAGCTCTTGAAAAAGCAAAAAAAGATACTAATAATGCTTTTGAAACAATATGCGAAAAAGAAGCTCTTGAATTTGCTAGTACTTTAACTGAACCAGAAAAAGACAATTTATTTTGGGGGATACCTTATGTTAGTAAAGATAATTTCTCTACTAAAGATATTTTAACAACTGCATCAAGTAATATATTAAATGATTATATTCCAGTTTTTGACGCTACAGTTATTAAAAAATTAAAAGATGCAAAAGCTATCTTAATTGGTAAAACCACTCTTGATGAATTAGCAATGGGTGGAACTGGTACTACTGGACATAAAGGAACAACTTATAATCCTTATGATAAAAGTCATACTTATATGATTGGTGGTTCTTCTTGTGGATCTGCTTGTGCTGTTGCTAGTGGAATTGTTCCATTTGCGTTAGGCTCAGATACAGGTGATTCAGTTAGAAAACCAGCTTCTTATGCTGGACTTGTTGGTATGAAACCTACTTGGGGAAGAATATCAAGATTTGGTTTATTCCCTTTTGCACCTTCTCTTGACCATGTTGGATATTTTACTAGATCAATTAAAGATGCATGTTATGCTTTAGAATTATTAGCAGGTAGAGATAACCATGATTCTACTTCTTCAACCAAAGAAGTACCTCATTATATTGATAATATTAATGGTAATCTTGAAGGTAAGAAAATTTGTGTTTTAAAAGAAATATTTGATAATGTTACTGATAATACTGTTTCAAGTAAATTTTTAGAAACAATTTCTTATTTACAAAAAGCTGGAGCACAAGTAGATTTTGTTGATTTTGGGGAAGCATTATTATATGCAATATTACCTACATATATGGTTATTTCTTGTGCAGAAGCAACTTCAAATAATGCAAATCTTGATGGTATTAAATTTGGCCCAAGAATCGGTGGCGAAACAACTTATCAAGAAGTAATGATGAAAGCAAGAACTCAAGGATTTTCTGAATTAATTAAAAGAAGATTTGTTATTGGTTCATATTCATTATTTAAAGAAAACCAAGAAGAATTATTTTTAAAAGCACAAAAAGCTAGAAGAGCAATAGTTAACAGAACTAATGAATTATTAGAAATTTATGATGCAATTTATTTACCATGTGTTTCTGAAGCAAAAAAGAAACTTGAAGGAGCATCTCAAGATAAATTATCAGCTTCTAATATGATTGTTGAAAATCATTTAGCTATTGGTAATTTTGCTGGTTTACCTTCTATTTCTTTACCTATTGGACTTGAAGATAATTTCCCATTTGATGCAAATTTAACAGGTAGAGCGTTTGATGAAGCTAATTTATTAAATATTGCTTATAGCATTGAACAAAGAACTAATTTAAAAGATTTAGTAGTAGAAAAGGTGGTAGATTAATATGGAATTTGAAGCAGTTATTGGAATTGAAATTCATGTTGAAATGAAAACAAAAACAAAAATGTTTTCTTCTTCTTTAAATAAATTTGGTGCAATGCCTAATACTCTTGTTACCCCTTTAGATATGGCTTTTCCTGGAACTATGCCAGTAGTCAATAAACAAGCAGTAATTAACGCGATTAGAGTGTCTAATGCATTACATATGAAAATAGATAATGAACTTTGGTTTGATAGAAAAAATTATTTCTATTCAGATTTACCAAAAGGTTATCAAATTACTCAAGATAAAAGACCTATTGGTAAACAAGGTTATGTAGAAATTGATGTTGATAATCAAATAAAGAAAATCGGTATAGAAAGATTGCACATGGAAGAAGATACATGTAAACAACTTCATTTAGCAGATTGTACTTTACTTGATTATAATCGTGCAGGAACTCCACTTGTAGAAATTGTTTCTTTACCTGAAATGCATACTGGTGAAGAAGCCATGAAATATGTTGAACAAATTAGATCAATAGTCATTTATTCAGGTGTTTCTGATGGAAAAATGGAAGAAGGTTCTCTTAGATGTGATGTAAATATTTCTTTAAGAGAAAAAGGTAAAGAAAAATTTGGTACAAAAGTTGAAATTAAAAACTTAAATTCTTTAGCTAATGTCCAAAGAGCTATTGATTATGAAATGAAAAGACAAGCAGATATTCTTTTAAATGGTGGAGAAGTTTATCAAGAAACAAGAAGATTTGATGAAACTAATAAAGAAACTGTTTTAATGCGTAAAAAAACTGATGCAGTAGATTATAAATATTTTACTGAACCAAATATTACTCCTATTCGTTTAAGTGATGAATTTATTGAAAACGCAATTAAGACTTGTCCAGAATTAGCGAATGAAAAATTAAATAGATATACTCAATTAGGTTTAAGTAAAGAAGAAGCAAATCAAATTCTTGCTAATTATGAATTAGTATCTTATTTTGATAAATGTTTATTATTATCTAAATCTATTAAATCAATTTGGAATTTCTTAACTGGTGATATTTCTTCTTATTTAAATAAAACCAATTTAACTATTAATGATTTAAAGATTACTCCTGAAAATTTAGTTAAATTAATTTCTTTATTAGAAAAAAATGAAATCAGTGTTGCTCAAGCTAGAAAAATTCTTGAACAAATGTTAATTAATAATGAAGATCCTCTTGTTATACAAGAAAGATTGGGCTTAAAACAAAATTCTAATCAAGATGAATTGTATGCAATGTGCAAAGAAATAATTGATAAAAATCCTCAATCTGTTGAAGATTATAAAAATGGTAAAGATCGTGCAATTGGCTTTATTATTGGTCAAGTTATGAAAATGTCTAAAGGCAAAGCAAACCCTCAAATGGTTTCTCAAATAGTTATTGATATTATTAAAGGAATGTAATATGAAAGGTATAATTTTATTAGCAAATGGTTTTGAAGATACTGAAGCTTTAACTACTATTGATGTTCTTATTAGAGCAGGTGAAAATATTACTCGAGTAGGAGTTAATTCTTTAGAAGTTATATCTCAAAATAATACAAAAATAATATGTGATGTATTATTAGATAATATTAATCCATCAAATTATGATTATTTAATTATTCCTGGTGGTAAAGCTGCTTTTACTATCTTAAATGTTGATAAAAGAATTGAAAATATTATTGATGAATTTATTTTAAATAATAAATTAGTAGCGACTATTTGTGCTGCTCCTCATTTACTTGCTAGAAAAGGATATTTTGATAATCGAGAATTTACTTGTTTTCCTGGTTTTGAAAAATATTCTCAACATGGAATATATCGTCAAGATTTAGGAGTGGTAAGAGATGATAAATTTGTTACTGCTAAATCAATGTATTATTCTATTGATTTTGCTTTAAATATCATTGTTTTCCTTTATAATGAAGAAAAAGCTAATAAAGTTAAATTATCTTTGCTTGGCGAATAAATTTTGTTTTTAATCTATTAAAATGTTCTATTGCTTCCACCTTATGTGCTTCTATATAAGGTGGATTTTCTTTTTTTTCAATATCTAATAAAACATTTAATTGAAATAAAGCAGATTCTTTATCTTTAATATTTTTAATTGTTTTAATATAATGATTAGCTACAACATCTTCTAAATAATGAAATACATATTCATCTTCTTTAGTAATTAATAATTCTTGATGACAATAATAATATTTATAAGAATTTTTATTTAGAACCCAAATACTACTTCTTATTAATGATCTTATACTTTTTTTACGTTTTTTCTTTTCCATAATCTCTACCTTTTGTTAATTGAAATATAACATAAACTTGATAAAAACACAAGATAATAGGGAGAAAAACAAGTACTAGTAAAGTAATAAATTTTTTAATATGCTTTATACTAAAACTAAAGATAACATACAAATTTATCTTTATTATCTTGTGAATGGAAAAAGTATGGATATAAAACAAAGAATTGACGAATTAAGAATTAAAAAAGGTTGGTCTTTATCAAGACTTGCTTTAGAAATAGGTGTTTCTGATAATACTGTTTATTCTTGGTATAATGAGAAAAAATACCAACCAAGTAGAAAGACAATAGAAGATATTTGTAATGTTTTTAATATTACTCTTGCTGAATTTTATTCCGATATTGATTTTGATAAATTAACTTCAAAAGAAATAGTTTTACTTGAAGCATTTAGAAATGTAAGTGATGAAGATAAGCAAAGAGTAATAGAAATTGTAAAATTATTTGAAAATAAACAGAACAAATAATATTCATAAGATAATGTGGAAGTACATCTTTACTAGGCTCGTAAATTAAAAATTTTATTGTTTTATACTATTTAAAAGATAACTTAACAAATAACCTTTGTTATCTTATGATAGGAAAAATTATGGACGTAAAACAAAGAATTGATGAACTTAGAATAAAAAGAGGCTGGACATTATCAAAGCTTGCTACTGAAATTGGTGTATCTGATACCACTGTATATGCATGGTTTAATGAACAAAATTATCAACCAAGTAGAAAAACTATTGAAGAAGTATGTGATGTATTTAATATTACATTAGCTGAATTTTATTCGAATATAGATTTTGATAATTTAAAAGCGCAAGAAGTAGTATTATTAGAAGCTTTTAGAAAAGCTAATGATGAAGATAAAGAAAAAATAATTGAAATAGTAAAAATATTTGCTAAAAATAATGATAAATAATTAATTTCGTATTACTATAAATTGGGTTGACCCAGTACCTCAGTGGATAGAGGATCCGCCTCCTAAGCGGGCTGCCGTAGGTTCAAATCCTATCTGGGTCGCCATTTTTTTGTGTTTAATTATTAATTAGAGATATATAACTAATATTGACAAAATTCATTCTTGTGCTAAAATTTTCTTAAAAAAAGGAGAATAATTATTATGAATGAAACTCTTAAGACTCTTATTACTAGAAGAAGCATAAGAAAATTTAAAAGTGATATGATACCTGAAGATATCTTGAATCAAATATTATTAGCGGGAGAATACGCTCCAACTGCAAAAAATATGCAAGATCCAATAATTATTGCTATAACTAATAAAGAAATGCGAGATAAAATAAGTAAATTAAATGCTGAAATTATGCATGCTAATATTGATCCATTTTATAATGCTCCAGTAATTTTACTTGTTATTTGTAAAAAATCACCACTTGCTGAATATGATGGAAGTTGTGTAATGTCAAATTTAATGAATGCAGCATGGTCACTTGGAATAGGCTCATGTTGGATACATAGAGCTAAAGAAGAAATGGAAACTCCTTTTGGTAAAGAATTATTAAATTCATTAAATATAGAAGGTGAATATGTTGGTATTGGTCATGTAGCATTAGGCTATATTGATGGAAACATACCACAAGAACATCCTCGTAAAGAAAATTACATTTATTATATAAAATAGTAAAAAAATATATAGTTGATAAAAGTTTCTTACTTTAGTATGATTAAGATATTAAGAAAGGAACTTTTTTTAATGAAATTAATAATAATTAGACATGGTGAACCAGATAATCCAAATAATACTTTAACTAGTCATGGATTTATAGAAGCAAAAGCTTTAGCAAAATATTTAAAAGATGTTAAATTTGATGCTTGTTATACTTCACCATTACCAAGAGCTAAATTAACAAGTGAAGAAGTACTAAAACCATTAAATAAAGAAGCTATTATTTTACCATGGTTAGCAGAATTTTCTCATTATGTAGATGTTCCTTACAAAAATGAAAAACAAATAAATTGGGATTTTTTACCAAGTTTTTTTACTAAAAATGATGATTTATATGATAACAATAAATATTTAGATACTGAAGTAATGAAAAGTGGAAATGTAAAAAAATATTATAAAGAAGTAATTAAAGGATTTGATAAATTATTAGAAGTTCATGGTTATAAAAGAAAAGGTAAAGCATATAAAGTAATTAATTCAAATAAAGATACTATAGTATTATTTTGTCATTTTGGTATGATGAGTGTTTTAATGTCAAGATTAATGAATGTTCCTTATACAGTTTTGGCTCAACATTTTATATGTCAACCAACAGGAGTAACAATTTTTGTAACTGAAGAAAGAGAAAAAGGGATTGCTCAATTTAGATGTTTACAATATGGTAGTGTTACTCATCTAGAAATGGAAAATATTACTCCAAGCTTTCATGGAAGATTTTGTGAAACATTTGATTCAGATGAAAGACATTAATTAATTGATTTAAGTTGATTTTTTAAAATATTAATTTATAATAAATCTAGTGAATCAATGCGGGATTGGTGAAACTGGTAGACACGCCAGACTTAGAATCTGGTGGGCGACCGTGCAGGTTCAAGTCCTGTATCCCGCACCATTTATATTGATATCCGCGTCCAAAGGCTAAAAAAGTAAGGTTTACAACAAAAAATAGACTTTAGAAAAGCGAAAAAAACATATATTTAAAGTAAAAAAATCGGGAAATCGGGTAAATGATATTGATTTATCAAGGTTTCCAAAATGTAAAGCTCTATGAATGAGCTTTTTTTAATGTGTAAAAAATATTATAAGAAAGAAGGAAAAAATGAAAGATAAAACAAGAAAAGCAATAAATAATGTTTCAGTTGTAATTGATATGTTTCAATCAACAACTGAATTTTATAAACATTTAGAATCAGTAGAAGTAGATGATTTATTTAAAATGAATGAAATAATACTTATTAATCTTAGAGATACGATAAATAAAGTAATACAAACTTTAGAAGATTAATCTTTAATTCGCTTTAAATCTTGAACTATAAATTTGATATGAGCAATTTCATTTTCATCTAAATCAGAAACATCAATGACTTTTGAAGAATTCAAATCTAATAAATAATCAGTACTAACATTAAAGAACTTAGCAATCTTAACTAACATTTCAATAGAAGGTAGAATATTATCATTTTCCCAATTAGAAACGCATTGCTTAGTAACACCTAAAGAAGAAGCTAAATCCACTTGACTAATATTAAATATCTTTCTAAGATTACGAATATTTTCACTTAACATTTTAATCACCACCAGTCAATTAACTGTGTACTATGATATATATAAATATTGACTACGTAAAAATACTAAAGTAAAATATAAATTGACTTAGGGAGGTATTTTATGTATGGATAGTGCTATTATTGGACTAATAGGAGGATTAATAGGTTCTCTTATAACGTTAGTAATTGGCTTATTAACAACAAGATTTTCATATAATAACTTGTTTGCGGATACTATTTCAAAAAGTAGGAATAATTGGATAAACACTTGGAGAGATGAACTTTCAAACTTTTTAGCAATCGCGGATATGTTAAGGCATGAAAACACAACAAAAAAAGAATGTAATGAACATGAATATATAGAATTACTTAAAGAATATCATATTGCAAAAAATAAAATTATAATGCGATTAAATCTTAATGAAAAAAGACATCAAGAAGTTTATTTGTTAATAAATAAAATAGCTTACGAAGAACCATTAGAAAATGATGATTATAAAGTAGCAAAAGAAGCATTAATGGCTGTTTCAAGAGATTTATTAAAAGAAGAATGGGAAAGAGTGAAATTAGAAGCGAAAGGAAAAAGAAAATGAATGATAATAATGAAATAAAAAAAGAAAATAATAAAAAAGATAAAAGTAAATGTTGTTGCAAAATATGGTGTTTATTTCGTTGGATTATTGGTGTATTAATTGCTATTTTACTTATTGTCTGTATTTTTATTGGCGTTTATAGTTTTGTAATCAATAAATCCTTATTAAATGATGAAACAATAAGTTTTATTACTTGGTTAGTTTGCACGGCGATAATTGTAATAACTGCAATTATTTGTTTTACAATTGCTGTATGCAAATATATGCAATCAAAAAAAGAAAAATGTAATTCTTATGATGAAGCTCTAACTGAAATGTTAACTAGAAAAAACAATGAAAAAAAAGAGGAGAAAAATAATAATGAGCAAAAAAAAGACTAAATTGCCATTTTTATCACTTATAATGGCAATGATATTAACAGGATGTGGAACAACGATTAATGATTCAAATTCAATTAATCAATCAAATTCATCATCATCAAAAAGTGAAAATACAAATATTGTTAACATTGAAAGGTTAACAGGAAAATTAAATAATAATAAAAATAGAAATATTAATTATTTAGCAAATGAAACTGAAGAAGATAAGAATCATTCTTATGTCCTCATTTACAAATCCGAAACTGACATTGAATTAACAATCACATTAAACAATCCAAAAGCATCTGAAATAAATGCAGTTGAAATTACTTGTGATGACCCAAATTCAGAAATCCTTGTAGATGGAGAATACAAAAAGATTCAATATAAAGACTCTGAGAAGTCCGAGACCAAAACAAGAATGGTAAACTGGGCACAAGAAGACCCATATGAAAAAGTATTCAAAATGCGTACAATCTCATCAGATAATATCAACACAGTTAAAATTGTTGATTTAAAAGTCAATGGAGAATGGCAAGGTGAGGAATTACAAAATAATAGACTCGATATTTATAAAATGGATGCAAACGCATATGAATTAAAAGTGTTAGATAATGCATATGGACATATCGATTTTGAATTTAATATAAATGACCCTGAAAAGATATTAGGCAATTTTAAATTAAATGGAAATGCAATTGCGGACAAAGAACGCTTTACAATTGACAAAGACAGCTATTTAAATATCAGCTATGATTTAATTGTAAATGAAAAGGTTGTTAGTAGCCGTTCAGATGAATATCGATATGAGGTCAGAAAGTTCGGATGTTTGAAAGGAGATACTGAAATATTAGTTCCTCATATGAGATTGAACTATCCAAGTGTATTAATTAGTGGTGGTACTAAAAATTATTATTTAGTATTTAATATTGACGAATATGGATATTTAACAAATAAAAATAATTTAAAATTTAAATTTAATAACAATTACTTATTAAGTGAGAATAGTTATGCACCTGGTTTTGGTGGACCTAATGAATTCTATGTTTTAAAATTTGAAAATAACAATGAAAATATGGAATTGATAAAAAATAAAGTGTTTGATATTTTACTTAATATTATAATTGAAGATGAATTTGGTGATGAATTTAAAATAAATCTTCTTGATTCAGTATATGAATTAAAAGCTAGTGATGGATATAGAAATATTTCCAAAATAGAAGTTATTAAACTCTAACAAAAATAAAATAAGAAGTTTCAAGCTTCTTATTTTTTAAATTTTTAATTTCCCTTTTAATGAACAAATTATTAAGGAATTGTAATTTTATTACGTCCTTTCTTAAAAGATTCAAACATGAATTTTATTCATCAATGGAAAATTAGCTACTTTCCATAAACGTTTAGCGCAAAACGGTTGAGATGAGTAAGGATTCAGTTTGGAGGGTTTTTACCCCATTTTTCGTAAAATAGACATTTTAGGAGAATATTTATGGGATTAGAATTTAATGATGGAAAGATTACTATTTATAAATAGAAGTTATTTGTAAAATTAATAAACACTGAAAAATCTAAAATACAAAAATATATTATAAAAATGAGACAAATAGATAAAACGTCTATTTGTCTTTTTTATGTGGAAGGATGGGAAAAATGAAAAAGAAAGATGAACAAAAATCAGCAAAAGTTAAAACAGTTGACCAATTGACAATTGCAAAAATGATTGCGGATAAAACAGGCTTAACAATTACTGAGATAACTGAAATTATTGAATTAGAACAAAAACTAACAATGAGTTTTATTAAGAAAGGGCGAAAAGTTATTAAAAAGAATTATTTGACTTTAACGCCTTGCATTGTAAAAAGTAGAAGTTTAAAATGTCCACTTAATTCAAAAGATTATGAAATACCAGCTCATTTAAGCGTAACAGTTAGAGTTGGAAGTGGATTTAAAGCATATCTTAATGATAGTAAAAAAATGCCTGATTGCTATCTTTGTAATAAAAACAATAAAGAATATTCTAATTATAAATAGAACATAGTATTTAAAACATAATACTATTAATACTCATTGATATATCTTTAGCTTGAACATTTCCTAATTTTAATGGTAAAGAGGTACTATATGAAGTTCCATTGATAGAACAAGAATAATCTAAAACTGGACTAGTTCCATTAAATAGATCGTTTAAATGAGCTGAAGTAATATTTTTTAATTTCATTGTGTAATAAAATTCATTAGCTTGATTTTCAGATACACCTCGCATACCTGCTAAATTGTAGCATTTAATACTTAATCTTGCGGTAATAGAATAAATAAATGATTCATAAGTAAAATTAGTAAATGATTCTGGATCAAGAGTAGATAATGTTGAACTTACTAAAGTTGTTTCTTGTTCATATAATGATTTACCAGAAGTTGTTTTGTATTTTGTAGCTTTTTGTTTTACTGAATAAGCATTAGATTCATAATTTTCAATATTATAAGAATCTAATCTTAAATAATTATTTGCTTTTGTTATAAAGTCTTTGTTAAATATTAATTTTTCATTTTTTACTGTTTTATCAACTTCAATTGATCCACCAGTTGTATTAACAGTAGTGTTAACTTTTAATGGTTTATTATCTTCTGCTAATAAAGAATATGATGGAGTTATTCTTTCTATAAAATCAATTTTTAATGTGGCAAATACACTTTCATTAGTTTCTGCATATAAAGTAAGAACTATTTGTTTTAAAAATGGTTTTAAACATGTAATTGTTAATTTATTGTTTTCTACATCATGTAAAATAGAAAGTATATTATCTTCAAGTAGAGTATCATCATTAAAATAATTTAATTTATAAATAATTTGTCCAGTATAAAATGAAGGAGTAACAGTATATGTAATTTCTTGAGTTCCATAATCATTATCACTTTGAATTGATTTAACTACAAGGTTAATGCCTTTATTGTTATCAATAGAAGATACTAAGTTACTTTCGTTATGGTTAGAATTGTTTATTATTGTAGGAATAGCAATACTAGATGCTAATAATAGTCCTACTAAAGAAAAAATAATAATTTTTTTGTTTGTTTTTTTCATTTAAAAATCCTCCTTAAAAATCAAACATTTTTTAGTGCAACCATTATATAAATTGTAAAAAAAAAGAAAAATTAATAAAAAAAGTTTAGAAAAAGGTTTCCTTGCAATGGAGAGATTAAATGAAGCAGTTCTTAGAATTTTGGCAACAAAGATGGCAAATGGTGTATTTGAAAATAAAAAACCATTAAATGAGATTGATGTAGTTGGT
>OMGY01002464.1_pt1 | contig 13937 bp, 8 predicted proteins | sample 1674461 | NCBI WGS metagenome assembly OMGY01 (sample SAMN05578579, study PRJEB25193) | human gut metagenome | biome: Human Microbiome; feature: human-associated habitat; material: feces | host: Homo sapiens | place: USA:Birmingham
AAAAACACATTTCTGAATCCCAACTCCGCCCTGTTTGAAGAGCCGGAAAACCTGCTCAAGCAGGAGGTGCGGGAACCGGCGCTCTACAATGCCATCATCACAGCGATTGCCACCGGCGCTTCCCGTATGTCGGAGATTTCCGGAAAGGTTGGGGAAAACACAAATATTTGCTCCGCCTATGTGAAAAACCTGATCTCCCTCGGCATTATCGAAAAAGAGACGCCCTATGGTGAAAAAGCGTCCCGAAAAGCGGTCTATTCGATTGCGGACAATATGTTCCGCTTTTGGTATCGATTTGTGCCGGAGAACAATTCGATCATCGCCCGTGGCGCTGCCGACTTGGCCTACAAGCGCATCGAGCCGCATCTGTCCGATTATATGGGCAAGGTGTTTGAGGAAATTTGCAAGCAATATCTCTGGAAACTGTTGCTGAACGGAGAATGCCCGGTGGAGTTTTCCTCTCTCGGCCGCTGGTGGGGCAACGACCCAAAGGAAAAGCGTCAGGTGGAAATTGATATTCTTGCCGAACAGGACAAAAACACCGCCCTTTTCGGGGAGTGTAAATGGACGAATGAGAAAGTCGACCTCGGCATTTTGGAAACCCTCATAAAGCGCAGCGAGCTGTTCCCCTATCAAAATGTCCACTACTATCTCTTTGCCAAAACCGGCTTTACCAAAGGCTGCATTGACCGGGCAAAAGAGATGGGGAATGTGAAGCTGGTGAGTTATGAGGATATGGTAAATAGATAGATTAATAAATCGCATATTCGTAAAACGAAACCTCCTTTGGTACAATGAGCGTATCAAAGGAGGTTTTCTATTATGGCGAAAACAATGTTTGAACCTACCGGCGCGTGCGGGCGCAATGCCGCAGACAATATCTCAAGCAGCACCACAAAATCATGTACTGAACCTGCTCACTTTCGGCAAACTCCACTCTCACCTCGCCGATGTGGAGGAAGAAGCGCAATCTCTTTTTCTTCAGCTGGTAAAACAATACGCCGAGCAGGAGAGCTTGACCGAACAGCTGAAAGCCACCAACCAAATGGAGTGGGTGCAGAGGATGAAAAACATACAAGAGCGTGTAAAAGAAATAATCGATAAAAATTTAATGTTTTGAGTAGATATAAAATGGCACAAGAAATATCCAGTGCCATTTTTATGTTATAAGTGCAAGATTATTGGGTTAGGGTATTGGGGAATGTGAGGTTTCGTTGTTAATTTGTTTGACAACAAATTCTTCGTTTTTGAAAAATCCTATGTAACTACTGTCTTTTTCTGCATAGAACTTTCCATATTTTTCACTGGCTTTTCCATCTTCTCTTCGATATTCTCGCATAATCCATATCAATGATTTGTTGCAGTTCTGTAGAGCATCTAACATTTCATCTCTATCAACAAGTAGATAATTTTGAGCTGTTCTCCATTTTTCACCCGAAATAGAATAATGTGCTTTGATTTCTTTATTGTCATCAAAAAAGATATATCCATTAGAGTCTACAATGTGAAGGAGTCTTCTAATGGCTGCAGACGGAATATCATAATATACATCTCCATATTCAGGAAAATTGTAACAACATTCATCGACGGCTGACTGTATATCAAGATCAGGAAAATCTTCGACCTTGCTACTATTGTATCTTTTTTTCCAAGGGAACCAACAGACTTCTTTTGGGGTTATATAACAGGAAGAAATAATGCCACCATGCCAATCCACCGGATTAGATACTCTTTTAGATAAATCTTTATCGCTACTCAATTTATCAATAAATGCATCAATATCATTGCTGTCAATCACTATTGAGCTGATAAAGATACAAGTTTCAATACCTGCAGAACCGTAAAAGCAAGAATAGTTACTTAATGCTAGCAAAGTATCACTATTTATTCTATATTGACTGTCAGAATTATTTATTATAATCCAATTTTCCCAGTTTAAATCAGGGGCATGAATAACACTATTGATAACTTCTCCTTTACTACAGTGTTCTGCTTCTATGATTACAGTCTTTGGCTCGGGAATATACCAAGGATTATCCTCGGGCAAATTCTCGGGATCAATTTGTTCGACATCCTGTATAGGTATTATGAAATCATCAAGCAATCCATAATCGCTAATATTTTCTGGCTCACAGTTATTCCAATATAATAATCTATCTGCAAGAAATCCCCCCATATGATTTCGAAATTGCCAAATGTATTTTTCGCATACTGTCATAACAGAACTTTGTGAACCATGTGTCGCAGGAGTGTACTTTCTCAATATGGCGATATCTAAACCTCCAATTATTCCACCCCCCTGTTCTTTTTGCTTAAAATTATAGAACTCTTCTTCGTTCCAACCGATTTGTGTAAGATAAGCAAAGGCGGCCGATATAATAAATTGTTCATTTTTAATATTTGCAAATTTGGGCTGGAGTTTAGCAACTTTGTTTATTAAATCGGTAATTTGATCGCCATCTCTATGGCCATACTGTGAAAATGCCGATTCAAAGTGATCAATCAATACATATCTCGCCAAGTCATAACTAATAGCACTATACCCACTCATCCGTGTCCCTGATAACGCTCTTTCGTTGAGTGCAATAGCGTAATTATCCGACTTGTAAGGTGGCATATAGGATGAAACATCTTCACTACTGTACAGTCCGATTAAAACTGCTTTATTGACTATAGCGATAGCGTAGTATCGTATAGACACATCCATAATATTAAGCACTTTAGATGGATTTAAAATATTCTCTATCATCCAATCACTTGCTTTTTTAATGATAGTACTATCAGCACCGTCATATACTAAGCAGACAAGTATTGAAAAAAGATCACTTCTGATCTGCGGATCATTTATAATCGAAAACTTTATAAACAATTCATAGAATTCATAAGGATTATATTTCGCCCAACGCATAAGGTTAGAACGGTATTCTTTTCGCAAAGTGTTATTTGTTGTTGAAAGTGCCCACGCATATACAGAAGGACATCCATTAGAAATATCTTCCTTAGTCAGCGCATACTCTTCATCATCTAAATAAATTGACTGCGAAGAATGCCACTTATGATCACCAGATTCGCCAAGAAAACTGGGTACAGACCAAAACAAATCACGTTGTGCGGGCAATTCAAAAGAAAATAGAAACTCATCCAACATTTTGACACCGAGCGGATGCTCTATATCTCTGCAAAGTGGTAAAATAAGGTTGTTGGTGATAGTCATTAGTCCATCTGCATTTTCAGACATTATTTCTAATGAACGTTTTTTGAATAATGATCCATTTTCGTGAGAGGTGTGCCGCAAAGCAAAAAACTGTAGATCCTGCTTAGACCACTCGTCAATAGCGTGATCAATAGTCCTATTTCTAGTAATTAAATAATTGTGATTTTGCATCGCCATTACGGACAAAGCATATAAGGCCTCGTTTTCTATTGCAGAGCATTGTTCGAAATCTATATTCTTCGGATGGTCACAAACTTCCATTAGTTTCAATGCCATTGCATAGTCAAAATAACCTTGTATTCCCGGAATATAGAAATGCAAATCCGGATTTAATCCTTCTCCGTGTTTGCAAAAAGACGAGAGAACGCCGTAGTTTTCCAAACGCTGTAGGATTTTTTCGCATTGTTGTTGAGATGTGCCAAGATTGTCAATTAGATTTGATATAACTTCACTATATTCAATGGATTTATTCTTTAAAAACAGGTCGGAAAGCACTAATATAGCTTTTAGAACATACTGATTCTTAATAGGTATTTTTTCTTCTTTAGCGAATTCTTTTTCGATGAACTCAATTTTGCTACGTAATAAGTTTGTTAAAGAGACATCAGTATTTTTTGTATATTCTACAGTTTTTCCTTCGTTTAGCTCACAGAATACTTTTAACGATAGAGGTGTGGTTAAAGCGAATTTTAACCATCCGTAATTTTGGGCGTTAATGTTATATGCTTCCATATAACGTTCAAACAAAGTGTGAGTAAGTACATCGCCAGCAGTACTTAGACGCTTTGTTATAACATCACTTGGATTTTTAGGAAATACAAATGGTCTAGAAGTAAAGCAAAATCGGATTTGTTGATACCTGGTCGTTATTATACTTGCTTCTTTTATTCGATCATTCCAAACTTCATATGGAGCAGATTCGTCGATTCCGTCCACGATTATAAGAACCTTAGGGATGAGTTTGATATTAGAATCTATATATGTAGAAGAAAAGCGATGTCTATTTACCATTGAAATCATTGCTTGCCATATTTCATCTTCGCTCCAATTAGATGATAATCCAAGAGCAGAACTAATTATATCTTTCCAATTTGAACTTATAGGAATATTTCGAGCTTGTATTACTAACGGGGTATGAATACAGGTGTCAAATAACTTTTCTGAAGAAGCTGCGACTCCGTGTGTCTTTCCTGTTCCTGGTTCACCCAAAAACAACACTGGATTTGATGATAAGCTGGAATCGAATTCATCATAAATTCGGTATATATCAATTGAAGATAATCTGCGAAGAATTTTCGTTACTTCTGATAGATGGAAATGATGATGCAATGTTCCATGATACTTATTTATAGTATCACAGTTACGTTCAAAGTCGACATTAAATGCCCTTCTATCAACATCGCAAATAGAAACAGATTCTTGTATACACCAAGCGTGAATAGCCCTACAGGCGTTACTTAGTAGGCGTACTTTTGCAAGAACATTATCCAATTCGTTGTTTAATTCTGCATCCTCATCTTTTAATACCTCTTGAAATTCAAGTATTGCGTTATCTAATTTTTCACACAGAGCAGAAACCTTCAAAGATGTATCGGCTAATTCTCCTCGTTTGTTTACTTCACCCAAAGTTAATGAAATATAATTGTCGATATTTCCATACGCATTTAAGTCGGGAACATATTTTGTTTTTAACCAACTTTCTTTACTTTTTTCAAAAGCAAATTTAAAAGAATCCTCAGATATTTCGGAATTTTGAAACCAAAATTTCTTTATGCCCGCAGATGAATCTTCTTGTAATTCTTTAACTATGCGAGTTTCATTCCACAATTCAACAGATAAATCAGGATGTTTTACTTTAACAGCTTCCAACAAAGATTCCCAACGTTTGGTTTCCGTATTAGTACCTCTTCCGGTTTCAGACGCCAAGTCACGAGGTATACATACAATATATCGGATTATCTGCGGGCGGATTTTGATGGCGGTTTCAATTGATTTTTTTATTTGTTGGATTTGATTATCAGAAAGACTATAAAGAAACCATTTTGCTTGTAAGCCAACAATTTTTCCATCAGTAAGGGTAGAATAGGATTCTACTCCTCCATCGCCACCAGAACCGTTAACAACACAGAAAGAGGCAAGCTTATCACTATATTCTCTCTTATTCCAGTTTTCAAATAATTGGTTGCATAATATTTCAAATGATCTTTCCGGAGAATCATTATAAGTCTGAAAAGTAGACCAGTTCATACTTGCCTCCTGTTGATTAATACTTAAAAACTCTCAGGCACTAATGCCAACTTATTGATTGACTCGTGAGCTCTGACAAGGGCATCATATACGGCCAAGACATCTTCTGAATCCCAAGTGCGCAAAGATTTTTCGTCAATAACCCCGGCGCTTTCCCGGATAATTTTTGCAAGCTGTTCTTCGTCGGCAACAGCAACCACAGCCTGAACAGCCGCATTGCTCTGTGCCTTTTTAAGATTCAGGATAAGACTGTCAATAGAGCCTTTCGACTGTACTTCAAATACATAAATAGCTTTACCCATATTGCCGATCTTGGCTTCCCATACTGCATCCACAACAGCTCCGGCTGTAATTTTTACTTCAGAACGGCTGTCAAATCCCAGAAGTTCGCCAATTGCGACCAGTTTTTCTTTGATTTCATCGTGCAGGGATTTTGAGTCGCTGATAGTCGTAGGCTTCTTGGATTCAGAAATAGGAGCTTCTGGGGATTGGGATTTCTTTTCGGCAAGTGGTAAAATCTCGTCCCACAGAAAGTAATCGACCGCCAAGAGATCAAAATTCTCCGCACCGGATTTCTTTAGTTCTTGGGCAATTTCTTTTGCAATGGTGCAGACTTCCATATATTTCTTTCCTGTGTACTGATAATTGTATTTTGGCATATCAGAAATGTCCAAGTACCCAAAACAAAGAATCGTTGTCTTATTAAAGATTACATATTCTTGAGGATTAACGTATGTAAGAAGTTCACTGATTGTCGCAGGCCCCATACCTTTTACGGACTTGAGAAATAAATCCCACCGTTTCTCAACGGGGCTTGTCCCATACAGCAATTCTGCTAATTGCTTTTTTAGTGCCAAAAATCCATTGTCAGCAATCAACTTATCCACAACATATTTCTTATTGCCCCAAATCAGCATAGACCAAAGTTTGCTAATGTACTCCAAGAACTCGTCTTCCGACATCGATAACAACTTATCTTTTGTAAATGATTGATAATAAAGCTTTCGCTCTCTTCGTTCCGCCCAATGATCCTCATAATAAGCAGCGTTTGATTTTTGATTTTTCAAAAAAGCAGAAATAGCTGCATCTAACTTCTGTACATTCATGCTGGAACCTCCATATTATCCGTCCACATTTCACACTGGCTCATGACGGTCTGGACAGCATCATCCATACCCTCTGGCGGATACTTGTGCTTTTTGAGTAGGCGTTTGACCAATCGGCGCATACCGGCTCTGGCGCTTTCTTTCTTTTGCCAATCAATCGTCCGGTTTTTACGAAGCAGTTCCGTTAGCTCCTTTGTAATGGCAATTAGTTCATCATGTTCATAAAAATCTTTAATTGCCTGCGGCTTGGTCAAAGCATCATAAAACGCAAGCTCATCGGCTGTCAAACCGAGTTTTTCACCTTCAGCGTTTGCGTCTGCAATTTCCTTTGCGAGTTTCAGAAGCTCTTGTATAACTTCCTCATTCGTCAGCATTCCGTTCAGGTAGCGGTTCATTGCGCCCTGTATGAGTTCGGAAAACTTCTCGGACTTGACAATGTTCGTGCGGCGGTAAACTGAAACCTGTTCGGCAATCAGTTTCTTCAAAAGTTCAACAGCGAGGTTTTTCTCCTTCATATTGGCAATCTCTTCAAGGAACTTCGGGTCAAACAGCGAGAACTCCGCTTTCACATCTGAGAAAAGGTTAATAACGCCCTCGCTTCTGATGCTGTGTTTGAGTAACTCATTAATCCGCTCATTCACTTCCGGCAGTGTGAATTTTCTGCCGGTTCCCCCAGACAACAGCCGTACAACCATTGTTCGGACAGAGTCAAAGAATGCCGCTTCAAAACGTGTTTTCTCATCCACTAAGCTACCGCACAGAGAAAGTGCCTGTTTAAGCAGTAAAGCCTCTTTAATGTATATGTTTTGCGTTTTCTCCTTATCGGGAAGGTCGTGCTCAGTAACACTTTTTCCGAGAATGAAGTTTACGCCTCCAGTAATTGTCTTCGCTTTATCAAGGTCAGTTCCGGTCATGAATTTTTCATAGTTATAGCCGTAGAATAGATCACGGCACACAGACAGCTTTTCAAGGAACTTCGGGTATGCAGCTTTGCTGACATCGGTGTCGCCGTAGTTTTTCTTATCCCGCGCCGTATAGTCGTTCATGGCTTGCTTCAAAGCCGCAGCAATGCCCACATAGTCAACCACTAAGCCGCCTTCTTTGTCTTTGAATACACGGTTGACACGAGCGATTGCCTGCATGAGATTATGTCCTGCCATTGGTTTATAGACATACATTGTGGCAAGGGAAGGTACATCAAAACCGGTCAACCACATATCTACAACGATTGCAATTTTAAGGGGCGAGTCGTTGTCTTTGAATTTTCTCGCCATATCCTCTTTGTGCGCCTTATTGCCGATCACTTCTCGCCATTCTTCGGGATCGTTGTTGCCTTGCGTCATGACAACAGCGACCTTTTCTGTCCAGGCCGGACGCAACTCCAAGATGCGCTTATAAATCTTCATGGCAATAGGACGGGAGTAGGCAACGATCATCGCCTTACCGGTCAAGATTTTGGCACGATAGTTTTCGTAATGATCAAGAATATCGTCTACCAATGAGTGGATGGTCTGATCAGCCCCCAGAATTGCTTCCATCTGACCGAGTTCTTTTTTGCTCTTTTCGATAACGTATGGATCGGCATTTTGAGCCATCAGGTCGTATTCATCATCTATGAGATGCAGCGTTTTTTCATCCAGCTTAAGATGGATGACCCGGCTCTCATAGTAAACCGGTCTGGTTGCACCGTCTTCAACCGCCTGCGTCATATCATAAATATCGATATAATCACCAAATACTTCACGGGTGCTGCGATCCTTAGAAGAGATAGGTGTACCGGTGAAACCGATGTATGTAGCGTTTGGAAGACTGTCCCGGATAATACGGGCAGTGCCAATGATGGTCTTCGCTTCCACCTCGCCGTCTTCCTTCTGACGGACCACAACTTTCTCTGTCAGTCCGTACTGGCTGCGGTGTGCTTCATCTGCCATGACGATGATATTCCGGCGCTCTGAAAGCGGCTCATCGCTTTCCTCAAACTTCTGCATAGTCGTGAAGATAATACCGTTTGCCTGCCGATTTGCAAGCAGCTCTTTCAAATGGGTACGGCTCTGGGCGTGCTGCGGCGTTTGGCGCAGGAAATCCTTGCAGCGGGCAAATTGACCGTAAAGCTGATCATCCAAGTCATTCCGGTCTGTAATTACCACGATAGTCGGGCTTTCCAGAGCTTCTTGCAGATAATGGGCATAGAACACCATCGACAGCGATTTTCCACTGCCCTGCGTATGCCAGAACACGCCGCCCTTTCCATCTGTGACAGTGGCATGCTTGGTGGATTCGATTGCTTTCTTTACAGCGAAATACTGATGATAGGCGGCAAGCACCTTGAAAGTCTTTTCGCCGTCCACATTGAAGCAGATAAAGTTTTTCAGAATGTCAAGAAAACGATTCTTCTCAAATATACCTTCAAAGAAAGTGTCAAACTGAGCGTATTGGGTGTTCTCATAGCTTCCGTCTGTTGTTTTCCATTCCATGTAGCGATCTTCGCCGGAGGTAAGCGTTCCAGCTTTAGAAGTGGTCATGTCGCTCATGACACAGACTGCATTATAAATGAACATGGAAGGAATCTCATACATATAGTTGCGAAGCTGGCGGTATGCGTCGGAAGCGTCCGTCTCTTCACGGGAAGGGGATTTCAACTCCACCACAACAAGCGGCAGACCATTAACAAAAAGAATGATGTCCGGGCGTTTCTCTGAATTTTCAATGAAAGTCCATTGATTTGCAACAGTAAAATCGTTATTGGCAGGATTTTTAAAGTCAACAAGGTAGACGAGGGTGGAGCGTTCCTCGCCGTTTACGAAGTATTTGACCGGTACGCCGTTTTGCAGATAGTCGGTAAAGGTCATATTCTTTTGCAACAATGAGCCGGACTCAAAGTTTTTGAGTTTATAAATCGCCTCGTTGATGGCATCCAGAGGCAGGCCCTTATTCACTCGTTGCAATGCGGGCAAAAGGACATCTTCATAAAGTGGAGAATGATAATCACGATCCACATCCGGCCCGTATACATAGGTGTATCCCAGACCTTCATTAAGCAGTTGAAGAACTGCGTTCTCATAATTCGATTCAGTATAATATCCTGCCATATTCATGACTCCTGTTGCTTAATCTTTTGTAAAACCGTATTTATGATTTCTTTTGCTTTTTCCGTAGCAGAGGATCGATCAAATTCAGGTTTGGTTGAAAGCAGTTTTGTGAGATGAAGACGCATGGTACTAATTACACTTTCCTTTTGGTACCAGTCCAAGCACAAATCAGATTTTAGAGTATCCAGTGCCTCCTGAACATAGGCTGAGGGAATCGTGTGTTGGGAAAGTGCATCTGAAAATATCTTTTCAACGTCGATATCTTCCAGAAAAATGGTGCTTTTGTCAGGTTCATCACCATCATTTATTTCCTGCATACGGTTAAATTGTCCTATCTGAGATATCCCGACCGGAAGTCTCTTTTGCTTTATGTATGACATTTGGTGTTCAAGTTCCGGAAAAAGAGCTCCTTCATTGATGTTATATAAATCCAACTCATCAAGAATTTCTGCCTTTTTCTCACATGGTATTATAAAGCGAGTGGCTTCAAACTCATCATTTAAGTTGCCCATTCCTCGCTGAATCAAACTTTCGCCAATACTATTTGCCTTCTTAAAAATATTATAGTGCCCCGGAAGCAAAAAGGCGCCGCTTTGCCGAATTAGCCTCTCATTATTCAAAGTGGAAATAACGAAATAGTTGTTCTGCAAAGATTCTATTAGACTTTTATAGCCATTTTTTCTGCACTCTTGAGCGGCAGCCGAAGAATACAATCCATGTTCAATCAATAGTTGCAAGCATTTCTCAAGTGTCAGATCGCCTTGAATTTTTAAGGATGACAAGAACGCCACCGTTTCTATTTCAATATCTTGAAAGCCTCGTCCGTAGGCACGCTTGTAAAATACAGCGCCATCAGTTGGTGTAATCTTTTTTGAAGAAGCTTCCTCATTTTCTTCAATTTCATCATGCTGTTGACAGGCGAAATAGAGTGCAACAAGCGGATTGGTTGTCACATCAAGCAGACGTGTCGGCAATCCATAATGTTGAAGTTTGGTAAGTCGTTCAAAGTTGCTGGCAAATGTGCGAAATTCTACAGGATTACGCAGGTATGCAGAACGGATTAAATCAGGCTCAGAGGCAAGTAAATTCCCACGATACACGCTGGGAATTATGTCCCAATCGGAATTTGCTTGTCCACGAAAATAAAAGTGCTGATTGCTTGGTTCAGGGCCCTCTTCGTTCTTGACTTGTTCTCTAATCTCAGAAATCGAGGAGAGATAATCATTCAGGGCCTCAACCAAGATAAGATTTTCATCGGAGTAATCTTTATTTTCCACAGAATCATCTCCTCGTGTAAACGATAATTTAGCGGCTTAGAGCTGGATGCCGGAGACATCAATCTCGCCGGACATGAGTTTCGGCAAAAGAGAATCTCTTAGTGCAGTCAAGGATTTATTTTCTGCCTCATTAGACCGAAGAAGCGTAAACAATGGCTCGACTCTGTCATTGTACTCCATTAGCAGCTTTTCAGGAGGAATTACTACTTGAATAGAGCGCAAATTGGCTTGACTGATCTTCGGCTGGACAGCTCCGGTAACAATAGCCTTTACCGGCGTTTGCTTAAAGAGCATATATAGGCTCTCGACATTGAAGCCGAGCTTACCAGTGAGAATATGAGCATGGTTATTTACCCAAAACTGTCCCCATACATATTGCAGGATTGGGTAACCAGCATTGTCAACCACGGTACCATCTTCTCCGAGCAGGAGATACTTACCATCAAAAATGTAATCATCTACATAATCCATGAGAGCTGCCGCTCCGTAATAGGGATATGTTTTCTTCTCCATTTTTGCTCTTTCAGCACCAGAGAGAGGAACTCGTTTAGAATCGTGGATTTCGATGATTTCACCAACTGAGCCAATGTGCCAACCGTCAGGCAACTCATCACCTACACTATATGGGAAATAATGTTTATATAACGCTTGCGCTTGCTGCTCTAAATTATCGTTTACCTCTTTATTAAGAGCGATTTTCTGATCAAGAGCGCAGAGAACAGAGCTGATTTTCTTTTGCTCTTGCAACGACGGCACTTTCAGGACAAGTTCTTCAAGTACACTTTGCTGAACGCGTTGTCTTCCAGACGATCCCACCATTGATTTAATCGCAACATTACGAAATGAGGGGCTTATGGCAAGATAGTAGATAAACTGAGGATCACTTACGCCTTCTTTTGCTCTCAGCACTATAAATTCGGTCGACCCAAAGGCAACTTCATCTTTTTCCAGAATATCGACAAAAGCAGTTTTTCCATTTTCAAGGCAAGGTGTTATTCGAGCCATTATTGTATCACCGTTGCGAAACTTAGAGCCTCCAGAAAATGCAGCTTTCTCAACCTCCGGTATTCTCTTGGTGAAAGGTTGCAGCTTGTCCATTGCAACCTTGGTGGCGACTGCGCCCTTTTTGATGCTCATTCGAGGATTAAAGTCAATAAAATCTGCTGCTCGCATTCTCGTCCACTGCTCCATTTGATTCACCATCCTATCCGATATACTTTCTATGTGCCAGCTTCACATTTTGTTGCTTTACCATTGCGTAGTGCATGGTGGTATCAATTTTCTGATGCCCCAAGAGTTGCTGGAGCTGCTCTACGGGCATTCCTTTATCTATGGCTGAGGTTGCCAGCGTCCGCCGAAACTTATGAGGATGTACTTTTGGCAAGTTCAGACGCTTTCCCATCTCCCGTAACCGCGTCTCCACGCCGCCAATCATTAACCGGTCATGCGGGGCTTTCAACGAGACGAACAGCGCCGGATTGGTATCAGTGCGCCCGTTGAGGTAGTTCTGCAAATGAATTTTTGTCCGTGCATCGAAGTAGACAAGCCGCTCTTTATTACCCTTGCCGGTCACGACACATTCTCGCTCATGAAAGTCGATGTCATCACGATTGAGCGTGACCATTTCTCCAACACGCATTCCGGAAGAGGCAAGCAAGTCGATGATGGCTAAGTCTCTGGCGGTTGTACAACTATCCCGCATCAATTCTAACGCTTCGTCTGTGTAGGTGTCCTTTACGACTTTTGCCGTCTTTACCTTATGTATCCGCCGTACCGGACTTTTTAAGATAAAATCCTCGTCCTCAAGCCATGAGAAGAAGCTGGACAGTATGCGCCGGATATTATCAATTGTAACCTTGCTCGACTTCCGCTGCCTTTGGTAGTCGGTCAAATATTGGCGGAGGTCTTCTGTTGTGATTTGTTTTGCCGTTTTTTCGATAGAGAAAAGCATGGCCTCAATCGTTTTGCGGTAGTATTTCAAGGTTTTTTCGGAACATCCCTCTATTCGCTTTGCTGTGGCGAACGCTTCGACCACATCTGGTTCGTCTGGCTCGTCCTCGGATGTTTCATAGCTAACGGTTGCACCTCGAAATGTTTCGTTCAATACATTTCTGAGCTGCAAGAGCTGTTCATTGTTGAGATATGGCAGCATTTTTCGCTGTATCTCGCTGATAAATTCTTCTTTCATGGTCGTTTCTCCTTTTTGAATTAATAAGAGAACGACAAACAGTGGCAGTTCCTCTGAATAAACTCTCGCCACTGATGAGAGATTTTTTTGCATTAAAGCTTTGCTATATCAAGCGCATACCCATTATTCTGCATTTCCTTTGCCAAAGATAATTTTGTTTCCTCCACATTATCCTTGAAAGGAATATAGATAAGGCCATCGATATCAGAAGGCTTTTCCATATCTTCGGCCTGTGAGAGTAGAATTGCTATCTTTTCACGTCCAATTTTAGAAAGAAGCATTCCCAACTCCAATACAACATTCTGCCGTACTCGATATTGCTTCTTAGTTTCGTCATTTTTGGGATAGCCTATATCGTCTGGGGTGGCTAAAACAATGCCAAAGTTTGCTTGCTGTGTATATTCTTCGAGTTTCTCTATAATCGTTTGTCCAGAAGAAATAAGTTGATCTAAAATCAAAGGTTCTAAGTCCCACCTTCTTAGCATTGCTTCAAGCTGTGTTCGTGCATGATTATCATGGCCATAAACGACAAACACTTTTCGATTTTGGGTGGAGGAAATGGCAGTGCCAGATAAGAGAGTTGTAATTTGATCTGCGTTTTTCCCTTGGCAATTTGCAGTCCCCTTATCCCAGCAGTTAATAATGCAACCATTTGAAAGCTTTAAAACCGTTCCCAGATTATTTCCAGAACGCTTTTCGTCTACAATTGTTTGGTTTGCTATTTTTAATAATGCTTTTACCTGTTCTAGAGTTATATTTATTGCCATGATGAACAACCTCCATAAAAATAATAACTATGAAATAAACGATAATTTA
>OMGY01002465.1_pt1 | contig 13936 bp, 7 predicted proteins | sample 1674461 | NCBI WGS metagenome assembly OMGY01 (sample SAMN05578579, study PRJEB25193) | human gut metagenome | biome: Human Microbiome; feature: human-associated habitat; material: feces | host: Homo sapiens | place: USA:Birmingham
CGGACAGGATGCCGGTTCGACTGCGATAAATTGATAGTCTTTTTCACCACGCAGCTTTTCTCCCATAAACGGAGAGATCAGACCCCCAAGATTGGAACCGCCGCCTGCACATCCGATAATGATATCCGGCGTAATATCATACTTTTCCAGAGCAGCTTTTGTCTCAAGTCCAATGACTGACTGATGTAACAATACCTGATTTAACACACTTCCCAATACATAACGATATCCTTCTCTCGTCGTTGCAGCTTCTACTGCCTCGGAGATTGCACAGCCAAGACTTCCTGTTGTGCCCGGATGCTCTGCTAAAATCTTTCTTCCGACTTCTGTTGTCTCAGACGGTGACGGGGTTACACTTGCTCCATATGTGCGCATTACCTCACGGCGGAATGGTTTCTGTTCATAGGAAACTTTTACCATATAGACTTTACAGTCAAGATCAAAATAAGCACACGCCATAGAAAGTGCAGTTCCCCACTGTCCAGCACCTGTCTCTGTTGTCACACCTTTTAATCCCTGCTTCTTTGCATAATATGCCTGTGCAATCGCAGAGTTTAATTTATGGCTTCCACTTGTATTGTTTCCCTCAAATTTATAGTAGATCTTTGCCGGAGTCCCCAGTTTTTTTTCCAGACAATATGCTCTCACCAGTGGTGACGGACGGTACATGCGGTAAAAATCACGGATCTCCTGTGGAATATCGATGTATGGGTTGGTATCATCGAGTTCCTGTTTTACCAGTTCATCACAGAATACATGCCCCAGTTCCTCCGCGGTCATCGGTTTTAGAGTTGCCGGGTTCAAAAGCGGTGCTGGTTTGTTCTTCATATCAGCGCGCACATTGTACCATTGTGTCGGCATCTCATTCTCTTCCAGATAAATTTTATACGGTATTTTCTTTTCGCTCATCTTCTCCTCTTTTCCGCAACTTTTATCGTTACTTTACTGTTATGATTCTCTGATTCATGATTTTATCTATATTTTAGTATGTTAGCACATTGAAGTGTCGCAGTCAATAACTTTGGATCTTAATATCGGCATCGACGAAAGCCGTAACACCTGTTTACCCCAAATTGCGTTTCTTTTTATTCCACTCTTGCAACACTGCTGACACCCTCCGGCGTCCGCTGCTTTGTCACAATTATTTTTTTGTCGATCTGGTCTTTTAATTCAGATACATGTGAAATAATTCCTACCAGACGATTTCCCTCGGTGAGCTGCAGCAATGCTTTTAACGCCTGTTCTAAGGCATCCTCATCGAGTGATCCAAATCCCTCGTCCACAAACATGGAATCCATACGGATTCCACCCGCATAAGACTGTATCTCATCCGACAGTCCAAGCGCAAGTGACAATGATGCCTGGAAAGACTCCCCACCGGAAAGCGTCTTTACACTGCGCTTTGTCCCGTTATAATGATCAATCACACAAAGTTCCAATCCTGCTTTTTCCTTGCGGCTTCCTGTCTCTTCCTCACGTTTTAATTCATACTGCCCGCTGCTCATCGTAAGCATCCTCCGGTTTGCTCGGATCAGTATCCTGTCAAAATAAGCCATCTGCACATAAGTTTCCAGTTCAATCTTTGCCTTACCGTTTAACATTCCACTTGCCGTATCGGAAAGAGATTTCATCCAGACATACTTTTGTTCGGTCTGTGCGATCTCTTTTTGTTTTTTGTTGACATTTTTACAGATTTCCCTATTAGTACAATAAGATGTATATTTTGAAGCCCTGTTTTCTTCCATCTCATTTCTTTTTGCACGCAGTTCTCCCGCCTGCTTTTCGATCTCTTCTTCCGGAAACGATATTGCTTTCTCTGTTTCCTCAATCTGACGAAGCAGCATCTGAATGACGCCCTTTTCCGTCTCTCTGTTTTTTTCGTAATTATGATACGCTTCTCTTGTCTTTTCTCTGTTCTCTTCTAAATTTCTTTTTTTCAGGGTAAACTCGTTTATCTGTGTCTGTACCCTCTCTTTTGTTACATCCTTTACCTGCTCTTTCAGCTCATTGAGATTCTTTTCTTCATTTGCGTACTCTGTCTGCAGACGTACCAGCTCCTGTTCTGCCACATTGATCTGGTCGGCAAGTGTTTTTATTTCTGTTTCATCGAGCGGAATCTTTTTTTCTAAGGCAGTCTTTTTTCGTTCGTCTTCCTGTTTTTTGGAAAGTTCCGCTTTTTTCTCATCGGCTGCTCTTTGCAGCATAGTAATCACAGACTGTACATGGTATGGTTTTGCATCAAAATCTTCTATTGACAAAACCTGACTCCCACCAGCGTTTTTTATGGTCTGTAATGTATTGACATCTGTATCTCCAGTTAAAGTGCTCTGATTACATGTAATTATATTACATGTAATTATATTACTTGTAATCAGAGCACCCGTAATTAAATTACATGCAGATTTTATATCGTCACTGATCTGCTTTTCGGCAATTTCCCTGTTTCCGGTCAATTTTGCAATTTCTTCCTGAATACTGCTGATTGTTCCTCTTATCTTTTGTATTGTTTCTTCGCTTTCTTTTAATTCATCTTTGATCTGCTCTGCACGTTTCCTGTTATTTTTTGCCTGTAAAAACTGCGTGTTCCGTTCGTTTTCAATCTGCATAAGCTGTGCAAAAACAGTTTTTTGATCCTCTGTCTGCTCTATGCCAGTTCCACAGTCTGCAACGTTTTTCTTCCACTGCTGTTTCTGCTGTGTGCACCGTTCTGTCGCCGTGGCAAGCATCTGTCCAAGATTAATGTTCTGTTCGTTTAACATAACCAGTTCATCCTGCGCAGACTGCATCTGTTCTTCTAATACATGCTTGACATCCAGATCCTTTTTCGCTTTTTCTTTCTGATCTTTATATTCTTCCCTTCTCGCCTCATCAGCACTCTTTTGCCTTTTTGTCTCCGTCTTTATTTCATTTAAAGACATTCTGACATCAGGCTCACCAAGCAGTTCTCCTGCATCCTTTAGGACTGCTGACATTTTCTCATTTTCCTGTGTCACGAGCTGATGCGCTTTTTCACTCAGTCTGCTGACTGACTCCCTTGCCTTTTCATCCTCCGCTTTTGCCTGTTTTAACACTTCCCGATCCGGAGTTTCCTGTGGTATGACTGCCAGTGTCGGATGATGTATGGCTCCACAGACCGGACAGGGTTCGTCTTCCTTTAATCCCTGCGCCAGCATTCCCGCCTGTGCATCCCAGAATTGCTGTTCTATCCTCCGGTATTGTTCACTGATCTGTTTCTGCTCTGCGGCTGCTTTCTGATACTGTTTTTGAGTTTTCTCCCTTTCTCTGCTGACTTTCTCCCAATCCTCTAACCTGTTTTCCAGCTCTTCGAGCCTGCGTATCCTCTCTGATACTTCCAATATTGCTTTCTCTGCCTGTTCTCCCCTGCTGTCTGCACCGGAAAGCTGCTCCCACGTTTCTTTTTGCTGCTGTAAGTCCCTGCTTTTTACCTCATATGATTTCTGTACGTTTTCCAGTTCTGTACCAAGTCTCTTTACTTCTCTTTCTGATGTGTTCAACTGTTCTGCAATCTCTGTCAGATCCTGTATTTTCTGTCGGATTTCTTTTACTTCCTTCTCATAGGCAATCTCCTGTCCTGCCGCATCCTTGTTCTGCTCCTGTTCTTCTTTTAACAGTTGCTGCTGTTCTAAAAGACTGTTTTCTGTTTTCTTTTTTAAATCAAGTTTTTCCTTTTGATCTGAAATATGCTCCTCCAGCGCACGGCTCCTGTCTCTCTGATTTTTCAGCGTATCCATTTTTTCTGTGATCAGTCGCATTTCATGCTCTATGCGTTGTATTTCCGCAGTAATGCCCTCATAAGATTTTAAGGTCTCTTTTTCCTGCTGCAGTTTTCCCTCCAATTCTGTTCGTCTCTGTTCATCCTGCCGTTTTTTCTGAACCTTTTCTTCCATATCCTGGTGCTTCTTTTCCTGCGACAGACCAATTTCCTGTATTTTTTCAAACAACACCAGCTTCTGTTTATATTCTTCAATCGTTCTGCCTAATTTTTCACAGCATTCCGCTTCTTCTCCTGCCCTGTCCATATCCGCTTTTGCCTGCACCAGAAGCGCTTCTAAGTCCTTCAGCTTCTGCTGTTTTTCTTCCAACAACCGCCTTCTGTCTGCATTTTCACGCACTTTCCCGCTAAGTTCATCCATATTTTTTATTTGCTGATCCAGCGCCTCTTTTTCCTTTTGCAGGCACTCCAACGCAGATTCTTCCGCTTTACAAAGTTCTTCTAAAAGTGAGATTCCCTCCTCGATCCTGCCGTCAAATTTTTCCTTTTTTAAAAGATTTATTTTTTCTGCGATCCTTGTCCCTTCTTCATCCAGAGAGTCACTCTCACAGACAATTCCCTCCATATACTGATTGATGCTGCGCCGCAGTTCATCATATTCTTTCCATTGTTTTTTTACGGCATCTTTCAGTTTGTCCTGCAGCACACGATAAATATCCGTCCCGAATATCTGACGAAAAATCTTTCCTCTCTCCTCCGTATTGGCAAACAATACTTTCTGAAAATCCCCCTGTGCGATCATTGCTATCTGGGTAAACTGTCTGCAGTCTAAACCGATCAGCTCTGTGATGGCGCGTGTGACCTCTCTGCTTTTTGTCACTGGTTCTCTGTCATCCGGGTATTCTAGTGTGGCATTTGCCTTTTCCGTTGTCATTCCCGTCCCACGTCCCTTCGGACGCATATATTCCGGGTTACGCTCTACTGTATACCGTTTATTTGCGTACTCAAATGTCAGACGCACGAATGTTTTCACGTCATCTTTTGCATATTTGCTGCGGAACATATCCGCTTTGCGCACATCACCACTGGCTTCCCCGTACAGCGCAAACGTGATTGCATCAAAGATCGTGGTCTTTCCTGCCCCGGTATCCCCTGTGATCAGAAATAATCCCTGCGATCCAAGCCGTTCAAAATCTATGGTCTGCTCCCCCGCATACGGGCCAAATGCACTTATTGTAAGACTGACTGGTTTCATAAATCGTTCCTTTCCTGCCGCTCCTATTTTCTCTCAAATCCCAAATATCTCGTTCCCTGAAACATCAGTTTTCCTGTATTTGCTTCTCAAACTATTTTTTCAGGAACTTGTCAATGCACCAGCTCTTCCATCAGTTCTCTGACAAAATCCCGCTGTTCTTCACTCATCTGCTGATTATTCTGTATCTCGTAAAATTCTTCAAACAGTTCCATCTCTGATTTTTGCTCCACATGTTCGGTCACCTCAACCTGCCTGCTCTGTCTGGTCCTGCTGTTATCATAGACAAGCTGCATCAGATTCGGGTATACCGTCCGAAGCTTTGCCATTCCATCCGGCACATCCTCCTCATCGGTCAGTGTGATCTGCAGATAATCGTCTGTTTCTGTGCCCTCATAAAAATCTTTCGACATCAGTTCCATGTATGTTCCCCGGATCTTTCTCAGATCACGAAGCGGTTTTAACGGAACTTTTTCAATGAAGATATCTCCCTTTTCCTTTATCTCCATGACAACAACAGACTTTTTCTGTTCCGCCTCGGAAAAAGAATATTTGAGCGGGGTTCCGCAATAGCGCAGTGTCTCCCTTCCGATATGCTGCGGGCTGTGAATATGCCCTAATGCAACGTAATCAAAAACATCAAACACTTCCGCCCCAATCTGGTCTAATCCACCCACCGAAACTTCCTCCGACTCACAGCGCGAAGCACCTGTCACAAACTGATGTGCCACCAATATATTCCGCTTTGATGCGTCCACCGGCATATGAGATACGACAAACTGCAGGGCTTCCTGATATGTTTCCACTGTCTCCACATCATCTTCCTGTGCCAGATCCTGTTTTGTCCCGGCATCTTTTTTTCCAATGGATATCCCCTCTGTCACTTTCCTCCACGCATGGCGCACGACCGCCGGGCGGATAAACGGCAGCAGCCAGATGCAGAGTTCCCCATATGCATCCTGACATGTAACACACCTCACCTCTCCATCATAAACCGGTGAAACATAGACTTCCCGGCTGCTCATAAGCTGTGCACCAAATGCAATACGTTCCGCGGAATCATGATTTCCACTGACTGCAAACACCTTTTTCCCGCAATCAGCAAGTCCCGTGAGAAACTGATCAAACAACTGTACCGCCTCCGCAGACGGAACCGGCTTATCATAGATATCCCCCGCGATCATAACCGCATCCACCTGTTTTTCCAATGCGATCTCTTTGATCTGCCGTAAAATATATTTCTGATCTTCGATCATGGAAAACTCATTGACTCTTTTTCCAATATGCAAATCCGAGATATGAAGAAATTTCATGCTCTCCTCCTATACTATTTCATTCGTAATACTTTACTTAACTATACCATATAGCGTCCCGAAATACAAACATATGTTTTGTTTTTGTTGCTTTTTCACAAAAAAACAGATCTCAGAAAATAAAAACCACTTTCTGGAGATCCATTTTTCTATTTATTTTGTTTCCATTGTAACAGCAATGCCGAATTGATGATGACGAGCACAGAACCTGCATTATGTACCAATGCTCCCACGACCGGATTTAAAATTCCGATGATTGCAAGCACGATCGCCACAAAGTTAAGCCCCATCGAAAAACTCATATTGCATTTGATCGTGATCATCATCCGCCTGGATAATGCAATCAGATGCGGCAGTTCTTTTACTTCATCATCCACCAGCGCAATATCTGCTGCATCCAACGCAATATCACTTCCAACACCGCCCATCGCAATTCCGATATCCGCTTTTTTCTGTTCCGCCGGCAAGGTAATCTGCGCTAAGACATCCTCACACGGCACATCCTCGTCAACCATACGGTCGATTGCCTGTACCTGACCAATGATTTTTGACAGTCTTATTTTTCACTTATCTCTTCCCGTATCTCTATCGGATGCGCATCGGTAACAAAGATCATTCCATCATACAATTTTTCCGGCGATTGTGATGTGCGGTAACTGCGTGGGAAAAGTCCCATAAAAATTGCACTGTAGCCCTCTCCTAACGATCCCATAGAAACATGATCTGTAATCTGCTCTTTCAGTTGTGAATTTTCCGGAACCTTTGAAAAATCCAGCCAGCTCATATCATAACCGGCTTTCTTCGCGGCTTTCGCTAGAGGATCATAGGAATAAAACGTGTGCGTGATACGCTTTCCATCATTTTTCGGAAGATTGCAGTTCGTCTTGTAAAAATCCGTTCCAATCGCAAAATATCCGTCCCCCAGTTCATCGGAAAGAATATTCCCCATCACTCTTGTACCTGCGCCATAATTTCCAAACCGCTCTATATGCCCATTGTGACCTGAAATAAAAATACAGGAATTGCCCCTCTGCTCTTCCATAGAAAGGATCCACAGCACATTTTCTGCCATCAATTGGTCTCTGAGCACATTTCCTTCTACGGCAGAATTGATCACTTTCCCAAGAGAAATATTCTGCAGCAGCGTATCTGCCAGATGATCCGCCTGTACAATGTCCTTTACATCTGATTTTTGTAATTCTTCTTTTATTTCTGTGATCACTCTGCTCTGCTGTTCAACATCATACTCACTGTGCTGTTCTTCTGTATCCTCCAGTTTCTTCAGTTCTGTCACATCTATCCCCGCCTTTTCACATGCTTCAATCAGATACTGCAGATTATAGGACCATCTTTGCATGTCAAACCCATAAAACCTTAAATCATCTCCATCTTTTGCAGTCTCATTGTATTTTCGCATATAAGAGATCAGATCTGACATCTCATCAGTTCTGTATATTGCAAAGCCAATCGCCGCGGCAGCCTGCTCTGCCGTTCCTTCCCCACCGTGAATGTAGCGGTTCACATACTCGCATCCACCGTAGTCTCCCTCCAGTGCAAATGCTCTTATCCCGGCATTTTCCACCAGATTTTGAAATACGGAAAGTTTTAACTGCTGAAACTCTGCATTTCCATGGGATGCCTCCCCCAGTGCCACAATTTTTGTTTTCTCCGGTATCTTTAAGTCCTCCACCTGCTCTGCATATTGTGCAAATTCCGTTGTATCTGCACACGGTCCGGTTCCAAATCCTCCAAAATGGGAAGATATGCTGCCGGCGGCAACAATACCTGCTAATACCATACCTGCGGTTATCAAAATCCATGTCCGTTTTTTCTTCTTATTTTTCTTTTCCATAAAATCTCCCCCAAATCTGTTTTTCTTATTCGATACTCCAATATTAACAAAAGGGAAAATGTTCTGCCATTTCATTAGCTTACATTTTCCCTGATGTATCTTACATTTTTGTAAGATTTATATAGTTTTCAAATTTATACTGTTCTATAACTTTACTTCCCAAAAGAGTGATTGCCTGTTTCGGACAATTACAGATACAGCGGTAACACATGGTACACTGATCCCCTGGGTGGGGTTTTCCTTTTTCCATGATTATATTTTTCATGGGACAAATTTCCTCACACATACCACACCCCGTACAATCCTCATTTATTTTTAATTGATCGGTATATCCCGCTGTCTTTTTATAAAACCAGAGCCTTTGTCCAAAAAGTCCTGCTATATGTGAGAAAATTGTCAGTCCCTCTTTCAGATAATCCCCCTGTTTTATCCGTTTTGCAGCTTCACAAATCTTTCTGTCAGCTTTTTCAATGATCTTTTTATTTTCTTCCATCTGCCTTTTCAACAGCTTACTGTCGCACACGGAATCGGGCATTTTAATATGCACACCGCTAAGAATCTCTGCTCCATATTTTTTCAGAAGTCTTGCTGCACATCCGGAGCCGTCCCCGCTAAATGCTCCCATGGTCGCGACACATATCATTTTCCTGCCTTTCCATAAAGAGGCATGCATTTGGATAAAATCTCTTACCATGTATGGTGCATTCGAAAACTGCGTCGGATACCCAAGGATCACTGTTTCGTTTCTTTTTATTTTATCAATGATAAATTCATCTTCTAACGGAACCACATCGGCTGACGCATCGATTAATTTTACCAGCTTTGTAACGCAGTATTTCGTATTACCTGTACCACTCAGATAAATTCCTATCATTTCCAAACTCCTCCGTCTTTCGGTTATTTTGACGTTTTTTCTATGAATGTTTTCTATTGAATATTTTCTATTGAATATTTTCTATGGAATGGTACAATATGCCAAACCCATCCTCTAAAAATTCACTCTTTGATAAATCCATCGACATTTTGATATATTCTTCCTTATTCGCTGCAAGCTGTATCAGTCCTGCTAACATTCCCCAGAACTGAAAGATCGTAGGCATTATTTTTAAATCCTCTCGCAAATCACCATTTTGAATGCCTGCCACTAAAAATTCTTTCATTTTTTCATTGATTTCTTCCCCCACATGATAGGTAGCTTTCTCTTCTGGCAGGTAATCATGATCTTTAAAATCAACATTAATTTTGTCCAACACCATTTTAAAATAAAACGGAAATTCCTCCTGATACTGTATTAAACCTTTACAGATCATATCGTATCTAGCCCTTGTTGTCTGCTGCTCTTCTAACGCAGTAACTATATATCCATATAATTTTTGCATGCTCTCTAAAACCAGCAGACCAATGATCTCCTCTTTGTTTTCAAAATATACATATAACGTAGCTTTACTGTATCCGGCAGCTTCTGCAATATCACTCATGGAAGTTGCCGTGATTCCATTTTCCATAAACAGTACCGATGCCGCTGACGCAATATTTTCTCTATGTACTGCCCTCGGTTCTTTTTTTCTTCGTCCCATATACCTCTCCTCTTCAGTTAATTAAACTCTTGGTTTAATTATATTGATAAATATATGGATTGTCAATCCTTACCTTTACACAACACAAAAACCCGCACAAACCTTTCGGTTCATGCGGGTTTTCCCCCTATATATTACCTTTTCCCAAAAATAACATATCCCCTTTTTAATTGATGCAATACAAATTATTTGTCTGCGATAGCAGCCCTGTGCATGCAGCACAGACTGCATTTTACCTTATAACAAATTATTTATTTGCAATCGCAGCCTGTGCTGCAGCTAAACGAGCGATCGGCACACGGAATGGTGAACAGGATACATAATCCAGACCAATCTTGTGGCAGAACTCAACAGATGAAGGATCTCCACCGTGCTCACCACAGATACCAACATGGAGTTTCGGATTAACCGGTTTTCCAAGTTTAATAGCTGTCTCCATTAACTTACCAACACCTGTCTGGTCAAGTTTTGCAAATGGATCGTTCTCGAAAATTTTCTTATCATAGTAAGCATTTAAGAACTTACCAGCATCATCACGAGAGAAACCATATGTCATCTGTGTTAAGTCGTTTGTACCGAAGCAGAAGAAATCAGCTTCTTTTGCGATCTCATCAGCTGTAAGAGCAGCTCTTGGAATCTCGATCATAGTACCTACTTCATACTCAAGTTTGATACCTGCTGCTGCGATCTCAGCATCTGCTGTCTCAACAACAACATCTTTTACATATTTTAACTCTTTTACTTCGCAAACCAATGGGATCATGATCTCAGGTTTTACAGTCCAGTCAGCATGTTTCTTCTGAACGTTGATTGCTGCACGGATAACAGCTTTTGTCTGCATCTTAGCAATTTCCGGATAGGTAACTGCAAGACGGCATCCTCTGTGTCCCATCATTGGGTTGAACTCATGTAAAGAAGCGATGATGTTCTTGATGGTCTCAACAGATTTACCCTGAGCTTTTGCAAGTTTCTCAATGTCAGCTTCCTCAGTCGGAACGAACTCATGAAGAGGTGGATCCAGGAAACGGATTGTAACTGGGTTACCTTCCAGAGCTTCGTATAATGCTTCGAAGTCTCCCTGCTGATATGGCAGGATCTTCTCTAATGCAGCTTCTCTCTCTTCTACAGTATCGGAGCAGATCATCTCACGGAAAGCAGCGATTCTGTCTTCCTCGAAGAACATATGCTCTGTACGGCAAAGACCGATACCTTCTGCACCAAGCTCACGAGCTTTCTTAGCGTCTGCCGGTGTATCAGCATTTGTACGAACTTTTAATGTTCTGAACTCATCAGCCCATCCCATAACACGTCCGAAGTCACCGCTTACAGAAGCTTCGTTTGTCTTGATGTCGCCTTTGTAAATCTTACCTGTTGTTCCGTCTAAGGAAATGTAATCTCCCTCATGGAATGTATATCCACCGAGTTTGAACTCTTTCTTCTCTTCATCGATTTCGATTTCACCACATCCGGATACACAGCATGTTCCCATACCACGAGCAACTACGGCTGCGTGAGATGTCATACCACCACGAACTGTTAAGATACCCTGTGCAGCATGCATACCTTCGATATCCTCTGGGGATGTCTCAAGACGAACAAGGATAACTCTCTCGCCTTTTCCACCGATTCCTGCTTCTTTTGCTTCTTCTGCTGTGAAGATAACTTTACCAGCAGCTGCTCCAGGAGATGCTGGAAGTGCGGAACCGATTACTTCACCTGCTTTTAATGCATCTGCATCAAATGTTGGGTGCAGTAACTGATCAAGAGATTTTGCTTCGATACGGCAAACAGCTTCTTCCGGTGTGATCTGTCCTTCGTCTACTAAATCACAAGCGATCTTGATAGCTGCAGGAGCTGTTCTCTTACCGTTACGAGTCTGTAAGAAGTATAATTTACCTTCCTCAATTGTGAACTCCATATCCTGCATGTCGTGGAAATGGTTCTCTAATTTCATAGCTAAATCCATGAACTGTTTGTAGCACTCTGGTAAGTCTTTCTCTAACTGAGTGATCGGCTGTGGTGTACGAACACCTGCAACTACGTCCTCACCCTGAGCGTTGAGCAGGTACTCACCGAAGATACCTTTCTCACCTGTAGATGGGTTACGGGTAAATGCAACACCTGTTCCTGATGTGTCACCTTTGTTACCGAATACCATAGTCTGTACGTTTACGGCTGTTCCCCAGTCTCCAGGGATATCATTCATACGACGATATACAATGGCACGAGGGTTGTCCCATGAACGGAATACTGCTTTTACAGCACCCATTAACTGGTCTTTTGGCTCCTGTGGGAACTCTTCGCCGTTCATTGCCTCTTTATATACACCTTTGAATTTCTCAGCTAACTCTTTTAAGTCATCTGCTGTTAACTCTGTATCGTAAGTTACACCTTTTGCTTCTTTCATCTCGTCGATGATCTTCTCGAAGTAAGATTTTGGAACTTCCATAACTACGTCAGAATACATCTGGATGAATCTTCTGTAAGAGTCATATGCGAATCTAGGATTTCCTGTCTTCTTTGCAAAACCTTCTACTGCTACGTCATTTAAACCTAAGTTTAAGATAGTATCCATCATACCTGGCATAGAAGCACGAGCACCGGAACGGACAGATACTAATAACGGATCTTCTGTGTCTCCGAATTTTTTACCATTTACGCCCTCTAACCATGCAAGAGCCTCGAAGATCTGATCCTCAATCTCTTTGGAAATTGTCTTTCCGCAGTTGTAATACTCGGTACATGCCTCTGTGGTTACTGTAAATCCCTGAGGGATCGGCATTCCTAAGCCTGTCATCTCGGCTAAGTTACAGCCTTTACCACCAAGCAGGTTTCTCATAGAAGCGTTACCTTCTTCAAATTTGTAAACCCATTTTGCCATTTGAATAATTCCTCCTAAAAAAATTTATATATTGTTATGTGATGCCCCGTATTGTGGTGATCACAAATACACTATGTAATACGACCATCAAGGGTCGCACATAATTGATTTTAACACAAATTTCATTTTTCGCAACAGATTTTCATAAATTTGTCCAAAAAAAGCAGAAAAAGGAATCCAAAGATTCCCCAGACTGTAGACAAAGACCTCGGCATTCCGCCGAGGATTTTTCTTTGAAAGAGGCTAAAAGTCAGTATTTTCAAGACTTTTAAGCCTCTTTTTGGTATAATGAAGATATCAAAAAAGGCGGTATTTTCATATGATGACTCAAGAAACTGAAAAAGTGAGAAAACAAATGCAGATCGTATGTATCGATGATCTTGTTCCACAGGATCATCTTCTGCGGATTATCGATAAAGCAATTGACTGGTCATTTATTTATGACCTTGTTCGTGATACTTATTCTGATGGCATGGGACGTCCGAGCATTGACCCTGTAACGCTTATTAAGATTCCTCTTATTCAGTATCTGTACGGAATAAAAAGTATGCGCCAAACCATCAAAGAGATTGAGGTAAACATGGCATACCGTTGGTTTCTCGGACTTGAACTTTATGATCCTGTTCCGCATTTCTCTACATTTGGGAAGAACTATACCCGTCGTTTTAAGGATACCGATTTATTTGAGCAGATTTTTCAGCATATCCTAGAAGAATGCTATCGCTTTAAGCTGGTTGATCCAACAGAAATCTTTGTTGATGCAACACATGTCAAAGCAAGGGCTAATAACAAAAAGATGCAAAGACGAATTGCACAACAAGAGGCCTTATTCTATGCCGATATGCTACGCAAAGATATCAATGCTGACCGAGAATCACATGGAAAGAAACCTCTCAAAGATAAAGACGATCATAATAAGCCAGGATCCGGCGGCAATGATAAATTTGAAAACTATACAGATGACATTCCACTAGACGGAAAAACCATCAAGTGCAGTACAACAGATCCTGAAAGTGGATGGTTTCGAAAGGGAGAACACAAGCATGTGTTTGCATATGGGATTGAAACTGCCTGCGATAAAAACGGATGGATTATAGATTTTACAGTAAATCCCGGCAACGAGCATGATAGCAGAACTTTTAAAGGGCTTTATGACAAGCTTACACATGTTGGAATGAAATACTGTATTGTTGATGCTGGTTATAAAACTCCTGCGATAGCGAAAATGCTTATAGACGATGGCGTGACACCGGTATTTCCATACAAACGCCCGATGACTAAAGATGGATTTTTCAGAAAACATGAGTATGTGTATGATGAATACAATG